>Ga0228710_1012894_pt1 | contig 10189 bp, 7 predicted proteins | sample MedpolnodulmetaG_FD_177995 | JGI IMG/M metagenome (GOLD analysis project Ga0228710, IMG submission 177995) | Root nodule microbial communities from Medicago polymorpha collected in Santa Monica, California, United States - pink nodules | ecosystem: Host-associated > Plants > Roots > Nodule... | reverse complement strand
GAATAGTACTTTGATTATGGATCCTGTACACTTGAACAAATTGTTTAGCATATCCAATTGATTATTTTTAATACCTTGTTATTGTCAAAACTCAATAGGTGACTTGTGAAACACCCTTGTTCCAACACTTTCCTTTCAGAATTGTTCTTGACACCTCGTTTGGGAAATGCTAAACAGGGAAATAACTGCAATATTAGTCTAATGCATATTAACATGGATAAGATGTATGTGAATATAGTTACATATAATTTATAAAATGAAGGTAGCATAACTGATTTTAAGCTAAAGAAAATGTACCATGACTTCTATTTTATCTTCTTATTATCTTCCTATAAAGTCTAGATAAATGCATGCATGTGCATTATATGTACCCCGTTGACCAATTAACATTGTTGAAACAAATGGAAATTAAGCATCACTTACGCATGTGCATCTATAGCTAGCACCATTTGACATTGATGTCTTCGAACATTTGGTGCAACTCTCATAATACCATCCAAACTGGTTATGATTGAATTTATTTGTTTTTCAAATAGTGATGCAGTATGTATCCTAACACAAATTATGAACATGAAATAAATAATAATGCAATATGTATTTTTAATTTGTGCGTAAAAAAACTCAAAGCATGTTTGTACATAAAAAAAAGCAGACCTTGACTAAGTTTATAACTTCAGCAATTGGCCTAACTTAAGACAGATTGGAAAAATCGTTGTACGAAGTACGTTGAGAAGAAGCCGAACTCTGATTGAAGTTTTGACTCTGAGCTTGAGAAGTGTTTTGGTCACGACAACAATTCAAGAAACATGGTCAAAAAACAATCAAATCAGATTGTGAAATAATAAGTTACTCTAACACTATATTGTGAAATCATAATGCAAACTTACTAAGTCTTAAACTTCTGAACAACCGGGTGATGTAGGTTGATGAGCAGCCTTGGTCCTGACCAATTGTTACATCTATTTGGGTTGTCATTGACTACAAAATGGAAGTAAAGAACCCAAGGTAAATAGATGGTAAATGATAAAGCTACGGAGTATTTTTCCCATAGTGTTACATCAACTATATTCCCACTGCATAGGGAAAGACATCTTTCAAGACATTATCAAACTTATACAAAATCCTATCATCTGATGCTGACAAATTAGAAAATAATATCTTTTATCTTTCAACACAATATTCGTACACGGTTTCTTTCCAGTCCCAATTTGCATTGTCTTGACAATCTCATGAAGAAGCCCGATGATTTCTTAAATTTTTTTTTTACATATATAAGAACATTATAATCGGCGAAAACACATAAATAAATTAAAGCACATAACTATACCATATAAAACGTCAATTTTGAATTTTCCATCTTGAATTTCCTTAAATGACTTAAAGAGAAATTCATGAATAAGAACATTAGTTAACTTGTCATACTTCTGCACCTTTGTACCAGAACCCAAAACAACCTTAAAGGGATTAAATGCAATGTCATTATCAAACACATGGCAATTATACAAAGTATAAGTCTTGTTTTCCTCGATCAAAGTCTTTCAATGCTCCAATTCTCTATATTGAGTTATTACATGAACTCGATCACCCTAAATTTGAGAAAGAAACCAAAAAATATAAATAAATCAAAATGTACACTAATAAGTAACATTGATAAATCATAAAGGAAATTACAACAAATCTTAACTAACTCATCTAACCTTTGCATCACAAATAATGAGATTCATATGTTGATTCTCATTACTACCAGTCACAATCCAAGAATCCAACACTCCAAATCCTATTTTTCAAATGTCCAAATCATTTTTGAGATCCTTAATGTAGTCATAATCCCTTGACATTGAAAGTCCTATATAGAAATACAATAATACATCATTAAATTGTATTCCATTTGTTCATACTGATATCCAAAAAAGTTAACATATTTCTATGTGATCAATTTTTGTATCATCAAATCAACCTGATCTTAAATGGACAAATTTCTGTATCATCAACTTTCTGGACCTCAATGATATGACCAAAACAAATTTACACCAATCAACTTTCGTACGGCTCAATGATATAGGAAAGAATAAACCAAATATGAAAATTGTTACAGCTTTAGGATTACTCATAAAAACTAAAATAACCCACATGCATCAATTATTTTTCAACTACAGTACCAGAAGCTAAAATAACAATTGTGTTAAAACCTTACCATGAGCTAAAATTCAATCATCATAACCTCTACTATACTCCACATAACAAAGGAAGATTTTTCTACAGTCATGCAACATAACAATTTCTGGTACATAATCCTCTGACAATTGAAAAAAAAACAAAAAAAAAACCCTCTTAAAATGCAGAATCGTGAAAAAAGTAAGAAAACCATGTATGATGAAGCAAAAACTAAAACAATGTCGAAAAATAAACCCCTCAAGCCAAAAAAATCAGTCAACTCCAGTCATGCATGGTCTGAGAACCATGAAAAAAGGAAGAAAATGACCTCTTATCAAGAAGGAAATGAATAGTGTTCCCAGCTGAACTTAGATACCGTTTGGCAAAGGTTTTTTACGGTCAAAAGTTACTTAAAAACAAAGTTAAAATAAAGGCCTTTAAGAAAGAAGGTAAAGTTGTTTGCTTTCTTTGTTTTTTTAGTTTTAAAGTTATTTTTAAGTTAAATGTTGTTTGGCAAAATATTGTACAAACTTTGAATTTTTTATTTTTTTTTTATGGTGTCCGCGGTTCGAACCCTGGACTTGGCATATATTTATGCATTGTTCCTATTAACTAAGTTAAACTCACGAGGACAAAACTTTGAATTTATTATGAATTAACATAATAAATAAAAAAATGTTTAAAATATTTTCTGAAGGCTAAAAAAGTTTAAAAAAATAAAAGATATTTTTTTTACAAATACTATATTTACTCAATAACGTTTATTTTGTGTAACATGAATACAAATTTGTATTATCATATAAATAACTTCTTAAATATTTAAAAAGAAGAAACAATTTAAGGAGCCTCCAATAATAACATAAATAAAATTAAAATAGTTGGTTTTTTCTATTTCAATTATACTCTATAATAAATTTCGTTATAAGAATACCATATTTTTGGTATCTTTCAAAAAGATAAGAATTTATATTATATGATATTATATTTATTACATTGTTGGTGTCATGGAAACAAATATGTTTAATTTTTTTGAATAAGAAAAAGATATGCATAGTTTGTTAAAATATAAAGGTGAAATATATATATATATATATATATATATATATATATATATATATATAAGTTTTTTAGGCATCTATACCATTTTTGAAGAAAAGACATCTACAATTTTACTTTTAATTAAAATCAAAATTTTATAAAAATAATCATACGTATTATGCAACGACAAAAAAATTATACACATTAGTGTAACCAAAAACAGACACACATAAAGTATTACTCTAAACGTTAATGTGTGTGTGTGTATATATATTTGCGAGGTTAAAGAGAGAAAATAAAAATATTTGGTATCGTTAAATGACAGCGTGAATAAAAATATTTGTGAGGCTGTGATGATTAAACAATATTTAAATTAAATATATAAGTTATAAAAACATAATAAAATTCCTTTGAAAAAAGTTAATAAAATTAAATGGAACCTCCTTAGAAAAAAATTTAAATGGAACGGTTCAAAAAAAATTAAATGGAAGAAAAAAACATATTGAAATATAATATTAAAGAATAAATAAAAGGTTCCCAACGTGAATTGAAGAGATGCTTGTCAAATAAATTGTCGAGAAGTAGTTTTTTGAAGTAGCATTCAGCAACTTTTGGCCAAAGCTCATTCCATTCAATTTTATGCATTAAAAAAAATCTTTTTTATTAAGTACTTAATTAATATTGTATTTGGCCTAACTTCTCCTTAAAAATATAGAGAAGTTGAAAAAAAAACCGGGTCAAACGGTATCTTAATCTCCCACAACGGCAGTGTAGAAGCAACTAAATTTGGGAGAAAAAAATTGAAAAATAGTTAAAAATAAAAAAAATTGAAAATAATTAAAAAAAAAAATCGGTAAGGTAGCACTCAATCAAGCAACATAAAAAAAATTATATGCATTAGCGTAACAAAAAAACAGACAGACGAACATAAAATATTACTCTAAACGTTAATGTGTGTGTGTGTATATATTCGCAAGGTTGAAGAAAGGAAATAAAAATATTTGGTATCATTAAATGACAGCGTGAATAAAAATATTTGTGAAGTTGTGATGATTAAACAATATTGAAATTAAATATATAAAAGATAATAAAATTCCTTTGAAAAAAAGATAATAAAATTAAATGGAACCTCCTTGAAAAATTAAATGGAACGGTTCAAAAAAATAAAATAAAATAAAGTTAAATGGAAGACAAAAAATATTGAAATATAATATTAAAAAAATAAAAGAAAAGGTTCCCAACGTGAGTTAAAAAGAGGTTCTTGTGAAATAAGTTGTCGATAAGTAGTTTTTTAAAGTAACATTAAAAAACTTTTGGCCAAAGCTCATTCCATTCAATTTTATGCATTCAAAAAAATTACTTTTTTTAGTAAGTATTTAATTGATATTGTGTTTGGCTTAACTTCTCCTTAAAAATGTAGAGAAGTTGGAAAAAAGTTGGGTCAAACGATATCTTAATCTTCCACAACGGCAATGTAGAAGCAACTTAATTTGGGAGAAAAAATTGAAAAATAGTTAAAAACATAAAAATTGTAAAATAGTTAAAAATTATTAAAAATATAAAAATTAGGCAATAATTAAAAAAAATTAGTGAGGGGCGAAATGGGAAATATGGCCTAAAACATGTGATGTGGCAACAACCAAATTCCATCAATTAGGAAATTACAAAAATGCCCCTCCTAGGGGCAAAATCGTAAAATCGTAGGGATTAATATTTAATATATAGTAAGTAAATATATAGTAAGTAGACAAAAAGCACCAACACACCTATACTATATCTACTTAAATAGACCACATGGTAAAGTCCTAGCCCTTGGATTAAACATAAGTCATGTGGAATGAATCTAAACCATTCAATATAACTTAATCACCAAGTTTCAAGCACATGGGTTGTCCCCCTACTCTATTCATGCACATGTTTTATCTACTCTAACTTGCCCTACAAGTTTTTTAATTTAACTCGTCTATTCTCGCTCGTAGATGAATTTTACGCTATCCGTAACTCATACGTTAAATAATCGATAAATATTTTTCGTTGGTTCACGAACAATTTATTATTGGTTAAAAATTTTGTTTAATAACATTGTAAAATTATAATGAGATCAATTCCTCATTATACTCGATATATAAATTGATTTAAATTTTGGCGACAAACGAAGTCCGATAAAATTTAAATGGCAGAAGAATTTTCGTCTGTAGTCACCAAAAACCAACATTAAATTATTTTCGCCAAGAAAAATCAAATTAAACAGCTCATGTCATAAAGACATGTTCATATTTCATGCATAGCAAATATTCTCAATAACACGGGGAAATAAACAACATATGTGCATCAACTCTAAACGAGTTTTTTTATTGATTCTTTTCATTTTTTTTTTGTTTAGATATGTCTAGGAACCCACATAGAAGCCTCGGCAAGGACCATGACCAGTAGCGCTCGGTAGCAGAGGAAGTTGTTTTATTTCTGAGTTGCAAGTTGTTGCTTGTATACCACATTTAATGTGGTTTGTAAACTGTTGATGTGAGCAATTTGGTTTGATCAGGATTCTGCAATCTGGATACTCTGTGACAGATTCACACATAGTTTGTAATGCTAAATTTCCATTTGCATTGGGAGTACAGTTTTAGAGTAAACTTTTTTGGTTCTTGTAGGATATGTAGTCTGGTGTATTTAACGTATGGCAGTTTGTGCTGATTGAACCTATGGCTCAGTTTGGTATCGTTTTGTCGGCAGTTTTTGCGGCTTGTCTTCTGCAGCGTCTTTTATGTGTTTCTGGCTTGCAGTTTTAAATTTCGTGCAGTGTTTTGTTATTAGGTTGTATTGGGCTGGTTCTGTTTGGAAGCATTTTAGTTTGGTCTTTTGGCTTCATTGTCAGTGGTGGAATACGTTGTCTGTATTTTTAGTCACTTGTATGTTCCCTAGCATGTGACAGGTCAGTATCTTTTTACCAATTCCGGATTGGAACTAATGAAATTTTATCACCCAATAATAAAGAACTTTGAATATGTTTGGATTGTAATTTTTTATTATTCTTCAGTTTGGACTGTAACTTTAGATTAATTTTCAGTTTTAGAATGTAACTTTGAACGTTTTATTAGGATAGACAATGGTAAAGAGACAGTACTATCCATGCGTAACTTATGCTCTTAGAAAGTGAAAATTACTTTCCACATTTTCTTTGCTTGCCCTTAATAGTAGTGTGCTATTGTCATTTGTTATTTCTTTAATTATTTTAAATGCTTGTTTTGCTGGTAATAAAACCAAGAAGTCATTCATCTCCTCAATGGGAGATTTCATTCATAATCTTAAAGAACTTTAAGGTAGATATTCATCACCCAAGAGCTCCGGTCATGAAGGAAATAATCTGGCATCCTTTTATTCTCAACTGGTATAAAATATAAATGCAACACCGACGGTGCTTACATTGCTTACTCGGCAACTTCGTCATGTGGAGGCATCTTTAGAGATAGTAATGCAGAATTTCTTGGTAACGGATCATCTTTCTAAGCATAATCGTCTGGAGCAATGACGGCTATCGAAATAGCTTATGAGATAAATTGGAGAAATTATTGTATTGAAACTGACTCTACTTTGGTGGTTTTATGGATCCTTCTGAAATGAACTTTTTAGTCACACATTTTCATGGGAGGCAATCAAAGTTTAAGACACTTTAACTAATGTCGGTCTTAATTTTTGTTTTGAATAAATGTCAGTCTTTATTTATTTATTTTTTTGAATAAATGTCGATCTTAATTTAACTTCTTTTGTTTTTTGGAATGATTTACCATCGGTTATTAGAGAAACTTTCATAAGGAATAAATCAGGGCTTCCTAACTTTAGAGTTATTATATATTCAGAAAGTTTTGGTTTGGTCCCCTTTCTCTTTGAATCTTATTTTCTTTTTTATGAATATGTTTGGAGCTGTAGTATCTTATTTTCTTTTTGCTTTGCATTGTCGTTCCCAAAACTATGTGGAATGAGAGGGTCTTGTTAGACCTTTACGGTCAACGTAAAACTTTGTCGAATCTCTATGAAGTTGACCCTAGTTAGCGGAAAAATGCTTTGTTGTTTTTGTACTATTAAAAAGATAAAATGATAAACAAAATAGTTTAAATGAATGATATATTGTTAGAGATTTTTATTATTTTTACTATCCTTTTTATATTTTTTTCTAGAATGACAAAATTCCTTTTTGTAGATTGTTAGAATTTTTTATTTTTATTTTTGCAACTGTTTTCAAAATGCTTATAACTAAACCATATCTCGTTGATCCTATTTATTTATTTATTTTCAACAAATCGTAGATCATATTTCAGCAAAAGAAAAATCTCGCAGGCATATTTTCTGACAAAATCCTTTTTATTATTTCATTCAAAATTGATCTTTTTAGATTTATTTTTTGACATAATATTTTTGGATATGTGAAAGTAAATTAACAACATCACTATATAACGTCTAATAAACTGAGTACGGTGGCTGATATGGTTGCTCTTGGTGGGGAGGTCGACGGAGAGGCGTGGGGTTGGAGGCGAAGGTTGAGGGTGTGGGAGGAGGAGATGCTAGAGGAGTGTAGGCAATTATTTAATGGTGTCGTTTTGCAGTCTCATGCTTCTGACAGGTGGCAATGGGACTCTGATTCTGATTGTGGTTACACTGTGCAAGGCGTCTACCAACAACTGACAACTCAGGCTGAACCTCCAGATGTTACTGTGGGAGATCTTATCTGGCATAAGCAGGTGCCGCTGAAGGTCTCCATTTTTGCTTGGCGGTTGTTGCGAGACAGGTTGCCGACTAAGAATCATCTTTTGAGGCGTGGCGTGATTAATGGCGATGTTGTTATGTGTGTTTCAGGGTGCAGCATGGCAGAGTCTGCGCCACACTTATTTATTCACTGTGCCACTTTCGGTACATTGTGGCATCTTATCAGGTCTTGGATCGGAATGTCAGGTGTCGATCCCCTTAATATTGATGACCATTTCATCCAATTTACTCACTCTACAGGTCACTCTAAGGCTCTTCAATCCTTTCTCCAACTTATTTGGTTACTTTGTGTCTGGTTGGTTTGGAATGAACGTAATAATAGGCTATATAATAATATCCAAACAACCATTGAGCAGCTAGTAGAAAAAGTTAAATTTCACTCTTTTTGGTGGCTTAAAGCTAATAAGGCCAATTTTATGTACGGTACTCAAAGATGGTGGTCGGACCCTTTATTATGTTTGGGTATCGACTGACCGTAGTTTTGTCTCTTCATTGTATGTTTGACAGTTTATAAGGGTGGCACTTTTAGTATATCTTGTACTTAGGTGTTTCCCTGCCGTTAATATATTTCATTTTTATGTATTAAAAAAAAACATCACTATATATTTATGTGCCTACCAATATTGTTTTTTTAAAGTTATAACTACAGACTCCATAATTTGATTCATCTGATAAAGTATATACTCCTACCAAGAATCATGAAGTGCAAACATGCTTTGACGGAGGAAACTGAATCCATTGATATGGTTGTTACTAGTGATGATCATGCTACTAAGGAAATAATGCATGATGCAAGATTCACATCTTTTCTTGAGAAAGATAATTCTTTTCTCACACCATGGAGTTGGGACCCCAATGCTTCCATGAATGACACTAATTCTACCAAAGAAAAGGAGTATCTTTCTTTTCATCCAACATTCTATTTTACTTATGAGTAATTTTTTCTTTGTTTTAATTATTCCTAAATCACTAAATGTTCAATGATTTAAATTCATTGCGAGATCTATTGCATCTGCTAGATGATATATAAGTACCTCTAACAATGTTAGTTAAGCCTTGAAGTCTGTCATCTCATAACTCTAGTGAATCCTCGAAACACAACTCACCTAAACTTTTCAAAACCTTTTTAAAAAACTGTTGGATTTGGTGTTAGCAGAACATATACAAAATAGATTAATAACATCTTAAATTTTGATGAGATTTTTAGAATTTTGTGAATTTTATTTTGGCCATATATCATTATTTTTGTTGTATGATCAGTTGTTAAAGGATGTTTTGGTAGAGTTACATGAGTTTTTAAAATCGCAAGAAAAAAATAATTTCACAAATATGTGCTAGCTTATCATATTAATGACAACAAGACTTAAGGATAATTGGACTATAAACAACAATGTTCAAGTAACTTATAATCAATATCGGCCGTCTACGAGGTAATATGAAAAATAAATTGGAAAATTAAGGATGATTAATCTATAAACATATTATGTTTTTAATAATGGTTTAGGCATAGAAAATTGAATTTTTTTTTCCTTCTAAAATATGTGTCCCACATCATGCAAATATTTTTATGAAAGACATAAATTATTATTTGCATTTGAAGCTAAAAGAAACTAATTTTATTTTTCATTTTGAATTTAATCTTTTCAAACTTAAGATAAGTCTCATCTATCAAAATGTTGTCCAGTGTTTGACACGTCAGTCAATATCTGACCTACATGATATTTATACATATGCTTGCATTCAATTATGTTATTTTTTCAAATAGTTATCGACATCAATGAGTCACTATCGTGTATGTGTTTCATTGATTATAAGTAGCTCCCGATTTGCACATATCAGTGATCAATCCTAACCACATATCACTGTAATAACGCAACATATTTATTCATTATTGTTATTATTATCCGTTTTCAATTCATCTTTCCTAATTTTTGTCATAACTTGGATTTTTATGCATGTTTTGGTGCTTGTAGCTCTAATTAAGTTGTCTTTTTTATTTCAGTTTATGCTCGCAATTAATCCCTACATTTTTACCATCATGCATACCATTCAGTTTTATAATCACTGCATATTATATATCCATGCACTTATACTATCATACATACTTGCATATTAGATCTCGAATTACAAACTTTAGCACATACAACTTCAAATCTCAGATTACAAATCAGATGGTTTACCTAAAATTATACCAAATAAATTTTCAATATAAATTAAAATGATAGTTCACTTAAAT
>Ga0228710_1012889_pt1 | contig 10192 bp, 4 predicted proteins | sample MedpolnodulmetaG_FD_177995 | JGI IMG/M metagenome (GOLD analysis project Ga0228710, IMG submission 177995) | Root nodule microbial communities from Medicago polymorpha collected in Santa Monica, California, United States - pink nodules | ecosystem: Host-associated > Plants > Roots > Nodule... | reverse complement strand
CAGCTGCCGACATGGTTGGGGCAACTTGAAAATATGGTAACCCTCACACTTCATTCAAGTTTTTTCCATGGTCCTATTCCACATATTTTGGGAAAATTGTCAAATTTGAAATATTTAATCCTTGGTAACAATTACTTGAATGGAACTATTCCAAACTCCGTAGGAAAATTGGGAAATCTAATCCACTTGGACCTATCTAATAACCACTTGTTTGGGGGTCTTCCTTGTAGTATAACATCACTTGTCAATCTAAAGTATTTGATTCTGAACAATAATAATTTAACCGGATATCTTCCTAATTGTATTGGACAATTCATCAGTCTAAACACCTTGATTATATCTTCTAATCATTTTTATGGTGTCGTTCCTAGGAGTCTTGAGCAATTAGTCAGCCTAGAAAACCTTGATGTGTCAGTAAACTCTATGAATGGCACAATCCCACAAAATATTGGTCAACTTTCAAATTTGCAAACCCTCTATCTTAGTCAAAATAATTTGCAAGGGGAATTTCCTGATAGTTTCGGTCAACTTTTGAACCTGCGCAATTTAGACATGTCTCTCAACAATTTGGAAGGCATATTTTCTGAAATAAAATTTCCCAATTCACTAGCCTATGTGAATCTCACCAATAACCATATCACTGGGTCACTTCCCGAAAATATTGCTCATAGATTGCCCAATCTTACTCACTTGCTTCTTGGACACAACCTCATAAATGACTCCATTCCAAATTCAATCTGCAAAATCAACTCTCTGTACAATCTTGACCTTTCAGTGAACAAATTAATTGGCAACATTCCTGATTGTTGGAATTCAACTCAAAGATTGAACGAGATAAATCTTTCATCGAACAAATTATCAGGTGTTATTCCAAGCTCCTTCGGTCAGCTTTCAACTTTGCTATGGCTGCATTTGAATAATAACAATCTTCATGGGGAGTTTCCATCATTCTTGAGAAATTTAAAACAACTATTAATCTTAGATATTGGAGAGAATCAAATGTCAGGAACTATACCTTCATGGATAGGTGACATTTTCTCCCTAATGCAGATTCTAAGGTTAAGACAAAACAAGTTCCAAGGTAGCATTCCTTCACATCTTTGCAAACTTTCAGCTTTGCAAATCTTAGATCTATCCAACAACATGTTGATGGGGTCAATCCCACACTGTGTTGGGAATTTTACAGCAATGATTCAAGGATGGAAACCATCTGTTTCCTTAGCACCCAGTGAGTCGACATACATTGAATGGTATGAACAAGATGTCAGCCAGGTCATTAAAGGAAGAGAAGATCATTATACAAGAAATTTGAAATTTGTGGCCAATGTGGATTTATCAAACAACAGTTTGAGTGGACCTATTCCTAAAGAAATAACTCTTCTCACTGCTTTACGAGGCCTAAATCTTTCACACAATCATTTGTCAGGTGAAATTCCTACAGCCATAGGGGACATGAAGTCACTTGAATCGTTGGACCTCTCTCAGGGTCAACTTTCAGGCTCAATTCCATACACCATGTCTAGTTTAACTTTTCTATCTGTTTTAAATTTATCCTACAACAACCTTTCAGGACCAATTCCAAAAGGAAACCAGTTTTTAACATTTAATGATCCATCTATTTATGTTGGCAACAAATATCTTTGTGGTGCACCATTGTTGAATCGTTGCCATGTTGATAATAGAGATGAAAGTGGAGATGATGATGGTAAACATGATAGGGCTGAGAAACTGTGGTTTTATTTTGTTGTAGCAATTGGATTTGCTACTGGCTTTTGGGTTTTTATTGGAGTTTTCTTGTTGAAGAAGGGTCGGAGGGATGCTTACTTTAATTTCATTGATAGGGTAGTGCGCAGGATAAAGAAAAGATGTACAGGAAACCGTATTGATTAGTGAAACATGAATATTTCAAGGGACGTCCCTCACCTTATAATGTGTGAAATGCAGTTTAACTAGTCACCAATAATGTAAATTTTGCTTAGAGGCCTAGCAAAATGAAATGAAATTCAGATGGTAATAAACACAGAAAAGGTAAAGGATTGCAATCTTAATTGAGTTGTGATCTCTATCCTTGCTCTTTACCTAGTTTTTTGCATTTTGATAAGATACTAACCTATAAAATGATTCTAAGAATCAATCTTTGGTGCGATTAATCTTTGAGGAATTCATACCATATTGTCAGAGTATCATCCATCCTTGAATTTCCATTCCATGATTTGCATATTAGGACATTGCCCCTACAAATTAATCTTTGTTGAATTCATAACATAAACGCTTCACCAACATGGTCCACGCCTAGCAAAGACTAAAGCCCAATAAAAAGAACAAACAACACAAGTTGCGGAACACATTCAACTGAAAAACTCCTAACACCAATCCTAACACTACAAGAAAATATGTGATTTGCTACAACGAATTTTGTAGCTAATTCGAAGCTAATTTCAAGCAAATGTTTCTAGTTAAGGATATGCTACGGAATAATGGGTAGTAACAAGCATCTTCGTATAAAAATCCAAAAACTAAACTGGCACAAAATTGGCCAATCAATGTGGAATGCATATTTACAGCAAATTTTGGTCACCCTCCAAGTTCATTGAAACACAATAAAGATAACAATGACAGACAGATGTTCAAATATTCAATACATATAACAACTACCAAAGCCTTTTCCCCTAATTTGGTTCAAATACAACTGATTTTACTATTAAAGATAAAAATAAGAATCCAGATTTTACCTTTAGAACTTGCCTCTCTTTCCATAATGCCCACATCATGATCAGCTAGCTGAATATCCTCCACTATCTTCTTAGCTTCGGCAGAGCATCTACTTCTGTAGTCCTGTGTTTCCTTCTTTATCATGTCCATTTGAGTTTCCAGCAAGTGAATAAATAAACAAGCAGTAGAAAAGAAAAAGTCAAACAACAGTCTTTACAAGGCAAGATAATTTATGTTTCCAATACCCATCTAACTCCAAACAAATGAGAGAACTTAACTTAACCACATCCAATTATTTGTCTTTGTCATCAGATATCTCAATATGAATCAAACAAACAAACAAAACAAAGAAACGCGTTACGTTATGAATTATGCTAGAAAGTGATAATGAAATGATAAACTAACCTAATAAGGAAGGAATCTTAGAAGTCTTACAATAAGGTAGCAGGACAAATGATCTGGCAATTAAGCAGTAGAAGGGTTTATTCCAACTATCAGCAAATTTTATAACATCGAATTTTGAAACTTCAACCATAAGCAAAGCAAAAATGAGTATAAAATATGCAAAAAAGATATAAACAAAAAAAACTGCAAAGATAAAGAAGCATCAAAGAATTACACAGCAGCAGCAGGGTGATGAAGACGAATAAATTCAGATTTCAAGTAATAAGAACTTAGAAGGCATATCTACAATTATCCAGTACAATTACAAATTCAAGCTTAATCGCTGTATAAATTTCTATTTTCGTTGTGTGAGTTATAACTTGGGAGACACATATATCAGTCCTACTACAAACAACAAGCTTCCAAATCTAACTCAGCATGTTCAATAAAAGAGTAGTAAAGCAGCCTAACTCCCTAAGAATATATTCAGAGAAGTGTAAGATTTATGTCATTATTGTGCCATGCCCTAGGCTTTGTTTGGGAGTTTCTAGGGGAGGGGAGGGGAGGGGTTTGGAGGGTGAGAACTGAGAAGTATAAGGAAAAACAGAGAAGCAGCTTTTCACAACTTTTTGATGGCTATCACCCAATACGGAAAATCACAAAGCAGCAGCTTTTCACAATAGGAATAGCCGATAGCTATCAATCCCCTTCACATAAAATTCTTCCTCTTGTTAACCAATATTCTGATATCGCACCCCATAACCCAATTCACTCCTTTACAGGAATATTATTTTTCTACATCGATCATCACATAAAACCTGAAACCTTTGTTCCAAAATCACAGATATGCCGGTAATGCATGAATTGGACACAAACAAGCTTCCAAATCTAACTCAGCATGTTCAATGAAAGAGTAGTAAAGCAGCCTAACTCCCTAAGAACATATTCAAGAAGTGTAAGATTTATGTCATTATTGTGCCATGCCCTTAGGCTTTGTTTGGGAGTTTCTAGGGGAGACGAGGGGTTTGGAGGGTGAGAAGTATAAGGAAAAACAGAGAAGCAGCTTTTCACAACTTTCTGATAGCTATCACCCAATACGGGAAATCACAAAGCAGCAGCTTTTCACAATAGGAATAGCCGATAGCTATCAATCCCCTTCACATAAAATTCTTCCTCGTGTTAACCAACATTCTGATATCTCACCCCATAACCCAATTCACTCCTTTACTAGAATATTATTTTTCTACATCGATCGTCACATAAAACCTGAAACCTTTGTCCCAAAATCACAGCTATGCCGGTAATGCATGAATTGGACTTGTGTATGATCCTACTTGTGAGTTTACAAGGGTCTATTTAGGCCAGTCGGTAAGGGAAGCAAGTTACTGTATTGAGGTCACATTTTACTCTATCTTTCCTCTAGAATATATTAATTTCTTTCAAGATGAATTTGAAAGTCATTTTTTATCCTCCGCTTGCCTGGGTTTCATTCTTTCAAGATGAACTATATATGACTTAAAAACTGTTTCATTCTTTCAAGATGAATTTGAAAGTCATTTTTTATCCTCCGCTTGCCTGGCTAATCAGTACTTCATTGCACTACTTTTACTTTAATGTATAGCGTGATACTTGATAATTGAAATATATTTATTGAAAAGTTCTTCTTTATAGGTAACATAAATGCTCCACTTCTCAATACAAACTTTCAAATTTATAATTCCAGATCCTCAATCAGTGTCTAGGCCCTAGTTATCATTTACCTTAAAATATAAATAATATCCACTATAAGGTTATATAACTACAGATGTTTAAATTATCTAACATTTGGTATGCCTAATCATGAAAATAATATCACATGATTCTACAGTCAAATTGGTTAATTTTACATTATATGAAAAGCTATTAGGTGAAATAACTGTATAGGTGTCCAAGAATTATATGTGTATGTGTACAAAGAAATTCATTAAAAAAGGCAAAAACACGTATACATTGAAAGAGAAACCAGACAGCAAGCCTACCAAGCAGAAACAAATATCTGAGAAAGCAAGCCAGTCATTAAGGCTGTAGGCGTGTAGCATCTAACTAGAAATAATAGACTTATTAGCTAAAATGCTGAATTCTTAATGACAGCAAAAGATAGATCAGCAGCCTAAGAAAAAGTTGTGTACAACTTGTACAAAGTTTCACTCCCACAATCAAACAAAAACGCCTCAATCAAATAAGCCAAAAGGCATTGCATAAGAACACTTCAACTATGTTTAACAAAAAGTCAAACTTCAATGTTCAAATTTCCATGATAAGGTCATCGGAGTAGTAGAACTAGCATACATAACTATTAATAAATAATTAAAATCAATGATAATTCAAAATACTTTGTGGCATAGTTATAAATAAATGCTTACTTGCTCATCATGAGAAAATTTGCAGCCAGATCCACGAGTACACTCCCCTCTTTGGAAAGCTCGACAAACACCACGGGCCTCCCTTTTCTGCTTTGCTTCCTCTTCATCTTCCTTTTCCATGAAAAACAGATAATCAAAGAGTAAATAGTTATTGGTCTTTAAATGTATTTGTTGTTGTCACAATAGTCCTTCAATGTATCAGAATAACAAAAGCATACATGAATGTATATTCCGAAAGTCAGTTTGATCCTCGAAAGTGCGTTTTGTTATTTAGTTTGGCCCTCAAATGTGTCGTCCTTTAGCAAATTGATCCATACAATTACTTGCAAAGAATACATTTGGGCATGTTTTTGTAATTTCGATACATCCAGGGATAACATAATCAAAAATATATTTTAGAATTATAGGACAGAGAGACGAACCAACAGCAAGATTAGTGCTTCTTTGATCTTCATACGCTAGGAACGCACAACCCTTTGATTTGCCAATACCTTTGTCTCTAACAAGATTAATATCAACAACCTCCCCACATCTGGATATCACCAAAAACAAAAAACTTGTCATCTTCAAAACACAAATTAATTAATAATAAAATTTTAATCAATATGCACCAACACCGTAAGGATACTATCAATCAATCGCACAAAAATTAATTGTGATTGACTGACAGTGTAAAAAAAGTTTTACATCGACGGTGCATCAAAGTTAATCTCATCGAAGGAATGCATGAAAAGAAGCCATACTGAGCGAAAACAGCAATGACATCACCCTCAGTGAAATCAAAGGGAACGCCACCAACGAAAACATAAGCAAAATCTTTGTATTTAGTGTGCCACGAAGCGTCTTCGCTTATGTTAAGCAGCTTCTCTTGAATTAATTTGTTGAATACGCTTCACTAGTGTTAGCGGGTTCATGTCTATTAACCTAACAGCACAACACTGAAAATTAGGGCAAAAGTTATTATAATAAACGATAAGAATGGGTTGGGAATTTTGTCAAACAGGTTGTGTGAAGAGAAATAAGATTCAATTTGAAGTTAGGATTTAGAAAAGAACACTTGAAAGAATATTCTAATTAAGCACAAAATTAATCAATGTGTAAATAAGCACTTATTTCAAGCATATTTCACGAATTAATAGCATGCTTAGAATGACTTAAATTATTTACAGAAATAAGCACTTATGACCGTTTCTAAGACTTAAAAATCAACTTATGAGGTGTCCATGTGTTGCTTTTTAGCTTATTTACACAAGCTCTCTGAGATAGCTTTTGAAAATAACTTATAGCTTATCTACAAACATTTTGACAGCAGTTTATTATAACTTATAACTTATTATCATTTAGAATGCCGAACTTGATAAAGGCATGATAAATTAAGTATCTCAACTTTCCAAAGAATTAACGGTTGCCAAACACTAACATACTTTTGATAATTCACGCCAAAATAAACAATCCTAGCAAATTGTAAAACAGAATAGATTTTGTTTCAGTACTATGTCGCAAGATCCCACAATATAACAAAGCAGCTATGACAGTATTGAAAACATTAATTCCTTGAAGCAATACTCTGGAAATGATTGTATTTGGACAATCTGAACCCTCCATCATCGACATGTTGATAATCTTGTATTTGGAGAGAGGCTCCAACACTTGATCAAAGAAAAAAGATGATGAATAATGCATGTAAAACCAAAGCTTGCGTTTCCACACTAGCGTGTTTTGGATGAGCTAATTCGGAAATCTTAAGAATTTAGAATTCTAGACAATTTAAATGATTTAATTAAATTACTTTCATTTCTTATCATTTTTGACCAACTTTTATAAATTTTAATTTTTTTGGCTAAATTTGAAAATTGAAATTAGGGGTCAATTTGTAAATTTCAAAAAAATTGAGGGGTCAAATTATAATTTTTGAAAAATTGAGGGGTCAATTTGCAAGTTTTTGAAAATAAATTAGGGTCAAATTGAAAATTTTGGAAAGTTTGGGGACCAAAATGCAAAATTTGAAAAAAAATACTTTATAAATACTTTATAAATTTCCATCATTTTGAAAAAATTTCAAATTGTTATCCAAACAATAGAATTCACCTCAAAGTATTTGAATTCCCTCAAAACATTCTCCATCCAAACACACAGTTAGGTTTGATTCTTCTCCACCAATAAGTATGAATTCGATACAATTGAAATGACCAGCGAATATCCTTCAAGATACTTTTGGTTACCTTGATGTGAAATTGCACAAACTCACCATGTGTATCTCTTAATAATACTTTACAGAAATTTGTTTCCTACAATTCTCTCATGCATTAGAGAAAAGAAAGATGATTTATAGTAAGAAACTGCGAAAGAATATGATAATAAACTTGCAAAAATCCGTGATCTGTTACTATTCCAATTATCCATATTTATATAGATATTAACGTCACTTGGTGAAGAAATGCAACAATTCATGGAATTCTGTATAGGCATTGTCGAACGGTTAAATACCTAAAACGCTCAAATTGTTTAAGAACTGTTGCAATGGTCTGGTGGTAAGCATTTGTTTGAGGCGCCGAAGGGTCACTAGTTCGACTCTTCGTAGAGTAAGTCCTAAGGTTGGAAATTAGTCAAATCGAGTCGAACTTCGACTCTTCGTAGAGTCGGTCCTCGAGATGGAAATAAGTCAAATCGAGTCGAACTTTGGTTCAGCTCGGCTCGAATCGTTGGCTAATGTGAATCGGCTCAAAACTCGGCTACCAAAAAAAACTATAAACCAAAATGTCAATTTTTATTTCAATTAGCACAAATATACTACGGGTCTAAAGACCACTTAACTTACGTTGGTGACAGAAGCTTTACTATGAATTTGTCGTAGCATTATTATTATTATTAATGAAAGGCTGCTATATATGGAAAGATAACTTCCACGATTATATATATATGGTTCATGAACCAAACAATTTGAACTATGCAAAACGAACTTAATTTTCAACTTAAGTTTGACTCATTTGTTTCGTGAACTAAGTTTAACGAATTCATTATCAAATCTAGTCTCTAACTTTTTTCGAGTTGTTCAGTTAATTGCGTGCCCTAGTCATTTGTGTTCCTTTTGAATATTTATTTTTGTTATTTATTAAAATATTATTCAAAAATTTAACAATACAAGGTTCAAACTTGCGACCTCCAACACGAACCATCATGCATTACCACTGAAGCATTAGATACAAATAATTTATGAGCTTCAAAATAATTTATTTTGGAAATATCAGTCACAATCCCCACCATTTTAAAAATAACTAAATCCATGAATTCCAGATATAAAAATAACTAAATCCCAGAATTCCATATATATCATGGTTTCAGATAATGGTATCTCAGATATTAGTAAGTCAGATAATGGTATCTGAGATATTAGTAAGTTAAATTTTCACTCATCCCCAAATAGATTGATATGCAAGCTTTAAATGAAATATTCATTAGAACAAAAGTTCATAACTCACACAAAAGTTCATAACTCACTAAAACCATCTTTCCCACACAAAATCTTACCAAAACCTAACCTTCACCCATACCAATCCAATTCAAACTAGGTCAATAGCTTCAAAGAGAAAAGGAAAGGAGGTTGATAGCTCAGGAAGTGGTGCAGGGAGGAAGAAAACAACAGTCCGGAACCACGACATCGAATTCAAAGATGCCGAACAATGCGATAGGTATAAAACTCTCTTCTCTATACCTATATCTGCTTGCAGGTACCCTGGTAGTAATGCTATGATAACTCTAGGTATTAGATATAATATGGTTAGGTTGTTGAATAACCTAGGTTGGGTTGAGATGTTGAGGCCTATGCGGGGGTTTGAAAATTTCACCTATGAGTTTTTGAGCTCACTTTCCTTCACTAAGGATAGGTCGAAGTCGGACAACCTCAATCATAAAGTCTCTTTCTGGCTTTTAAATGTTGATTACGAGATGTCTTTGGAACATTTTTGCAATGATTATGCCTCACAATTGTGGGCTACATTCATGACTCTTGGGATCACACTTTATAGTCGGCCGACTATGACCCCGTTGCCTTTTGGAAGAGTATCAATGGGCTAGAGCAATATAATTCTCGTTTCAATAAGGCTAGTAATATCCACAACCCCATGTTTAGGTACCTTCAAAGGGTTATGGCTTGTACTATTTGGTGTAGGAAGGAAGTAGGGCCAACTAGGACCGATGAGCTATTTATGTTGTGGGCCATGTTGTATAATTGCCTTGTGAACACTTGCTACTATTTGCTTGATTATCTTGTTTCTGTTTCTAGAAAGAAACTGGATGATAAAAGTGAGATAGTGGTGGGTGGAATCATCACTTTTATTGCTAGAAAGATGGGTGTGGGTGAAGAGAATGGGCTGAATAGGATTGAGGGAAACAATAGGCTAGATATAGATACCCTCATCTATAAGCTCATTATAAGGCCTTATGGCCTGTCTCATAGATACCAATATGAGCTTAGACTGAATAGGGCTTAATGTCTGATTATTTTGCCTAACCTGACCAAAACTGACCTGGGGGTGGTGGATAATTTGCTTTATTTTGGTACTGTTGGAGTGAGCCCTAATAGCCAATCTATATTGATTGGGTTTGGCTTTGTATCATGATATTGATATAAATATATATTGTGAATATATAAATAATAAGACATTTCTTTATTGATTTTGTTTTGTTTCAAAATA
>Ga0228710_1012886_pt1 | contig 10195 bp, 9 predicted proteins | sample MedpolnodulmetaG_FD_177995 | JGI IMG/M metagenome (GOLD analysis project Ga0228710, IMG submission 177995) | Root nodule microbial communities from Medicago polymorpha collected in Santa Monica, California, United States - pink nodules | ecosystem: Host-associated > Plants > Roots > Nodule... | reverse complement strand
GCTCCACAATCCTTGTCCTTGTTTCAGACCCAAGAAAGTTGGAGTGTGAGTGGTGTGTAATTCAAGGGTCCTTTCAGGTCTTGCTGACACAATTTCACCTTTCTCTTGAAGAGATTTGGCTTCTTCTGGTGTTAGCTTCACTGCAAATCCAGAGGCTACTTTGCGGTAAGAGAAAACCATTCTTTCTTTGTGAGGAAAAGTTTGTGGAAGGAATGAATGATACCAGCTATGCAAATCTTCTGATTGAAGAGAAGCAACATTTTCTGGTTTTTGGACATGAACAATGTATGTCATTAAGTTCATTTGATCATGTTTTAGATTCTCCTCTGCAGTCAACATTGATGTAATTTGGTTGATGCTGCATATAATGAAAATGAGGCTAACAGGTAGTGTAAGCTCTATCTTCATCATGATTTGGAATTTGATGAAAAAAAGAGAAAGTTGCTTGTGATTTGCCTAGTGACATGCATGTGTATATATAGATAGAATGTTTGTGTGATATCCAATTGGCCATAGTTTTTATTTTTAATTACTTACAACATAGGAAAACAAGGAAATGCATTGTCCTGGCCTTGGACGGCTAATTAGTCTTCAATGAAGGGTAAATAGTTATGATAAAAGATTTTTTTTGGCAATTTGATAAAGCAAATCTCATAGTAATGCCCGCTAAATATTTTGTGTTAATATGTAAGGATTTGGTCGGGTGCCAACTGCTAATAACAGCTATGCAGTAAATAATACATTGGTAATATATTTTTCTGGACATATCTCCCTAACGTCGACATATGTTGTTTTTAGCTTGGAAAGGTTATCAACAAAAAGACAAAGTTTTATATTGTATTACAGAAATTCAAAAATTAGATAAATTATTATTAATGAATGGTTTCAATGTTGGGGATTTGAACTTTGTGTATGTTTGGTTTCAATTTTTGAGCGGTCAAAATTGATTTTTAAAGGCCGTAGAATTGATTTTATCATGTTTGAAAGATTTAAAGGAGAATTGATTTTGCTTGTAGAAAACATATGCTTAGTTTTTGTTGAAACTTCTAATATAAACAAGATGGACATGCAATCAAACTAAAAAAATACTATCATGCAAATCAAATTCAAAAATATCTTGAGTACTATAATTGAAGTAATTGTGGCTACAATAAGCCTCTTCTTTTCTTTCTTTCCTTGTCCCTTTCTTTTTTCATATCAATTCCTCATCCAGCCAAGCCACCTACCGTCAAATAATGCTGATGTCTTTGAAGTTGGGATTACAGATCTGCAATTGAAAAAGGACTTGTGTTAGATGGAAGAGTGAAATAATCAAAACACAACTAAACCAAAAGCAAGAAGTTTCATAATGCTCAAAAGGGAAGGCAGCCATATCATACTATGAACCGAGAAATAAATTAGCTTCAACAATGATGTGCCATGAATAAGAGCATGTACCACATGCAACTTAGTGAATGTATATTAAAAACTGGATTCTATAGCAGCATCATTTTCAATAACAAGAATAAAAATAAATTCAAACGATTCTTGCTCAACAAATCAGTGTAGACATGCACGAACTAGTTAAACTATTCTCTTCCACCCTCAAGTGTGGCACACTGTGTTTTGAGGTAATGTCCGTTTTGAGTGTAAGTTACATATTTGTTCTTTATAAAAGGCATCTCATTGAGTTCAGGAGTGTGGTTGTTGTGTATAAAAGCTACCAAAAAAAAAAATCATTCATAGAAAATAATCATATAAAATCCATCATAGAAAATAATCACACAACATACAAGAATTACCAGAAATTCAAATAAATCGTGGAAGAGGAACATACTTTCAATGAAACAAAACCAAGCTTTCAACATAAGGTTTGATATAGCTCCACCTGCTTTTAGCATTGGTAATTCTAGCTCTCTCTACACTATCATCTCTCAAATTATGGATTATTAGGTTTTCATGACCGTTTGCTAACACCAGTGCATCACAATTTTTAGAAAGGTGCAATGGCAACCAACGAAAATTTGGCATAATTTGAAGATTAATTCTTAAATAATTGAGTCCATGAGTCTTCAACTCCATAATCTGTCATTTTCCATATAACTAATTGGGTTTTCTTGAAAACATGGGAAAAGCAGAGGCAATCCATCAACACACATAGAGATGGCTCAAAACATGGCACTTCATCAAAACCTTGAGGGAGAAGCAACTCTTTGTATGTCTCTTTACTCAGATCAAGTAAAATAATCACATATTGCTCAACAGGAATATTCTTGCAAAAGTAACTGTAGTACTTGCGAGTTGCCAACCAATTAACATTACCACACAAATGCACACTCCAATTTAGCCGATAATAGAGAGGAAATCTTTGAATACTTTTCCAAACATTATCGCGGAAACTAAAAACTCTTGCCTCTGGTTCGAAGGCCACTACCTTATAAGTATCCATTGAATTATCATAACCAAATGCCAACCGGCAAGGTAAGACGGGATTACGGCAATGCCCTAATTTATCCGATATGGTTCTTGTAGCAGGGTTCCAGAAACGGAGCCACTACTCTCTATAGTTATCTCTATAGTTATAAGAATAACCGAGCAAACATATTAATCCGTTACAGGAACCAATAACCGATCGACAATCTTTATCCTTCAAATGATAGTAAGGATCTTTGGTAAGGGCGATCGACTTTGACGGACTCTCCAGCAAACGACTCAAGGAGATTGGTACAACACTGCTATACTGTGTAGGTCGTGTATTTCTAGAGGCAAATGTGAGGCGAGGGTTTTCGCGTAGATCCTTGAAGGTGCAACTTGACAAAGAAAGGATCAGACATGAAGGCATTCCACGATTTACAACAGCACTTCATTCGCATCAGGGATTTCACAGGAAGGAAAGAAAGCACTTCTGTGATAAGCTCTACAGGGAGGATTATCGGCGATGACACCGTGGACACTGCAACTTCGGTGTGGGAGATTCATGAGAGCGCCGTTGTATATGTAGGTTAGGGTTTCCGGCTATTTTGCTATATTTAGTGCGAATGGGACATGTATTTAATAAAAATAAAAATAACTAGGCATATCGCATGGGATTTTTTTGTGACTTTTTCTAGTTTCATTCCATATAGTTTTAGTTACACCCAAATTTTTTTAAAATTTTACAATAATACCAAAATTGCCCTCTCCATGTAAATTTCTTAAAACCTTTTTTTCATCATCACTTTGAACCTTTATCCCTTTTCACCTTCAAACCACCATGGATGTGCACTCATTAAATCCCAAAATTAAAGATTGAATCAACATCTTTTCATTGATTTGTACTCTATTCATGCAAAGTAAGTGAATTTCATAAATTTATTGAAGTTTCTATTTAGTGTTTGTTCCAGGATTTATTACGACGTTGTTAATTTCACCATGGATGTTTGTTGATGTCCTTTTGTTTGTTCCATGATATAACGTGATTTAAGTTTACGGGGACAGGGCATCGTAATTTAAGTTTACATAGGTCACACATTAATTTAATTTACTTATATATTCCAAAAAGGGGTAGCGTATTTTAAGATCACGTAGAGTAATTCAATTTATATATATACACATAAACTCAGTTCACATAAACTAATCAAACTCAGTTCACATAAACTGTGTAAACTGAATTTACGTTAATTTATTTGACTTATGTAAATTAAGTTTACATAAACTAGCGTAAACTAATTTTACGTATATATAACTACTCTTCACGTAAAACTTAATTCACTTAAAAACAACCTAATCTTTTATTACCATGTCGATTTATTTCTCTATTGAAACAAATGAAGTTATACTCAAAGTAAGTGTGTAGGTGTAAAACATATGAAGACAATTTTCAAATTTTTGATCCAAAATTTCAACAGCAAGCAAAATCAAATGAAGGCAAGCCGCCGAATTTATTCATCTATGTATCTATAGCAAGCAAAATATAACAAATTATCTATAAGCTATTTCTATTACAAAAGACAAAATAGAATCAAACCATTTTCATATAAAGTTATAAGCTGTTTTCATAAGCTATCCTAAAGAGCTTATGAAAATAAGCTGAACACAACTTATGAATATTATAAGCTGTTTCGATAAACTCTTCCAAACAATGTCACAAGAGATAAACTCAAATAAGTCAATCGAAACAAGCCTAGTTGGTAGTTGAGCATCTAGCATGGAGTTTGCTGTTGCAAAGTTTAGGGTGGTCTCATCAGACATGAATAACTCTTTAGCTTGTGAACAAGAAGTTGTGTGAATACACACTTTGATAGTTCTTTTTACTGTGGAGTTTGGACAAGTTTATAATGGAATGATGGAATACTGTGTTATCATATCCAATCCAAGATTTTTAACTGCTTACATAGATACTTTAAATTTCTGTACATTTGATTTGCAACTTGAAAATTCATCTCACAAAAGTTATGCTAGGCTTGAATGTTGAACGAGTTCTTTTACTGTCAAATAGTAGTTGCTCAAGAATAATGAGTCACAATTTATAGCACTGTAGCTCCTCTTTTGGTTAGTCAGATTGAAAATTTAGAATGCACATTGTGTGTATAGAATTATGTAGTTTATCTACTGCTACTTTTGGGACATGACATTGCAACCATCGAAACTCTTTTAAACTTCAAAGATGCCATGGTACTGTTTCTTTTTAATTTTTTGCTCATGTAAGTTGTTTCACAGTGATCTGTCATGTGTGGAAGTTGTTACAATGAGTGCCTTTAGGCTATCCAACTTTAACATTCTCTTCAACTGCAATTATCAATGTTTTGATGACTGTGTAAAGTAAAGTTAGCCTTAGGTTTGAAGCTTCATTGATTGAACATGTACCTAAAAATTTGGTCAAGTTCTTTGTGTGATTGCTAACTTGTGAGTGGAATTTGGCTTCTCCATTTTGCATATTACGGCAATCACTTCAGATCAGATACGTCCCTGCAAATTAATATCTTGCAAGGTCTAAATAACTAGCTGGTGGAAATGAATGAATTGCATCTATTCATCATCCCCTTCTTATAGATTTGGGAATGAACAATTTATGTTTCAAAGAAAAAGCATATAGAGTTTCTCATATTGATATATTTTTAATAATTATTGTGATAGAAGCTTTAAACACATTTAACATAGGAAATATGGAAGGCAGAGTTATGAAATCGAGAATGGATCCTCTCATATGTGTAATTTACACATTAGAGAGTAAAGTGTAATCTTTCATCCTAACACACCATAACACTTATTCTCTCATGTGTAAATTACACATGAGAGGATCCATTCCCAGTAAAATCATATTCGGAAGGAAGAGTGTTAAAAGTGCTTAACATCATTGAATTTGCAAGATGTTAAGTTGTTCTTTGATTCGTCTTAAGGATGCAGGAAGGAGTAGAGCAGTGGGAGGGGATCATGATTTTGGAGAATGGTTGCAGGGAGGACAACACAATAGCGAGTGTGAAGATTATAGTTTATGTTTGAAAGTCTGCATAACCTACAAGCAGTTAAGTTACAACGTCTCTATTGGCGAATAGACTTACAGGAAAAGGTATCTCCTACTTCTCAAAGTATCTCTACCCCCACAAATTGTTTGCAGTACCTAAATAAATTTTCGATTCTGTAGATTTTTAAAGTTTGAGTTTGTCGGGATAAAAACAGGCTATGGCAAACTCAAACAACTATGTCGAAACACAATGAGGGTGGGAGATTTTTATTTCTTAAAAATCTACAGAATTTATGAGATTTGTGGAAAACTGGGAATAGAGGTAAAATTTAAGGGGTATAGAGTTAAATAAAGTGTGTCGACACAAATTGTTCAGCTCCTGCTCCCGCATATATTTAACATAGATTTACAAATTTCATACATGATTTGGTACTTTACTTTGGTTAGCCTTTGGATTTATAGCTCAAGTATTGTGTCATAGAACTCTACGCGTTCAAAGGATAATAATAACATAACATACTATTGAAACATGGTAGTATTTAGTTAGTATCTCTTGAATTTCCCCAACAAATATATTTCATTCCCTTTATTTCTTGAACATAATATCATCACCTTCTCCCTTCATATATTACATGAAAATGACTGATATTGGTATCCTAACAACATGTTTATCAGACACCCAAGTGAGAGAGCCCTGAGCATAAGTATTGTTCCCTCTACTTTCCTTAGTTTGTGGTATAAAATCAACCGAATAACTAACTTTCTCGTTGACCTCGCTAAATGTTATTTCACTAGGATTAACACTCATACCCAAAGCCAAAGGGACTTCAAGTTCAACTCTATATGTAGAATTTGCCAACCCAACATTAGTCAAAGTTCTTGTATAAAACTGTGACTCTGACCCCAACAGAATAGAAAAGGAAGGATAGTTCAGTTGTGCTTCTGGTATACTTTTCACATTAGAGCACTTCACTTCCCACTGAACAATAAGTTCAATCTCTTGATCAGTATAACCCAAGCCACACAGATAAGGAACATAATCTTCAGGTTGAATATCATAAACAAGACCGGGATCATTTGCTTTAACAGGATTAACATGTCCTGCACCAGTAGCAAAAACATCAGCAGGTGAAAGTCTTTGATCCAATATAGGAATCCCGCCGAGGTTGAGAGTATTAGCAGTTGTCATGATTGCTGATTTTATCGCAGCTGGTGACCAATCAGGATGAGAACTTTTGATCAATGCAGCAATACCACTGAGATGAGGACAAGACATTGAAGTGCCAGAAGTAATGGCAAAAGGTGGAATCTTATTGTCAATTGAAACAGGCCATGCAGCTAGGATGTTGACGCCAGGACCAATGATGTCTGGTTTGAGAATTCCTGGACTTTGTTGGCTTGGTCCTCTTGAAGAAAATGAAACAACAGATGGAGCTAAAGAATCTCCAATTACCGTTCCTTTGAATATCAACATTGCTGTTGGATTGTAGGTTGCGTTTATGTAATCTTTGATTGTTAAACCAGCTGCATAACTCACTTCAACTGCTGGCAGAACATGAGCATTAGCAAAAGTGCTGAAACCATCTCTTTCCGAGTTTACAAGAATCACTGCTACACCATTTGCATTTAGAACTTCTTGTCCTTTCACAATGGTTGAAACATCTTCACCTATATCACACAACACTACTTTTCCACTTAGATCAATATTCTTTAAGGATCCTGGAAGACACAATGACTGATTTTGTGTTTGGTTTCCATATCCCAATGAACCTACATACACAAGTGGCAATAATTGTTGATGAAAATCCTTAGGTTGGAACAATGTTTCACCTTCAAATTCATCTCCATTTCCTAGTTTTGCTGATGCTACTATTTTTCTGTCAATTGTGCTAGCACCAACAGTGAGGATCCAAGGAGCTTCATTGGAGAGAGTGTTGTATCCAGGACCAGAGTTTGCAGCAGAGCAACTAACAAAAACACCATTTTGAGTAGCAGCAAAAGCACCAATTGCAATTGGGTCTTCAAAGAATGGAAGAGAACCTAAACCAAGTGAAAGTGAAAGAACATCTACACCATCTTCGATAGCAATATCCATTGCAGCTAAGATAGCACTTTCAGGGCATCCAATTTTGTCATTACACACTTTGTACATTGCTAAGTGAGCATTAGATGCCATACCAGCTGCTACACCTTTAGCATTTCCGAAAACACTTGCATCTTTTATGAATCTTCCTGCAGCCTCCGCAGCAGTGTGCGTTCCATGGAAAATGGTTTCAAATGGAAGCTCTTGAATCGTACTTTTGACTAAACTTCTTGCACCTATGAGCTTATTGCTGCATATTTGCCCTCCATTGAATTCACAATGGCCTTTCCATTTTGCAGGTGGTGGCGGCATTCCTGTGTCGTTGAAAGATGGATGTAAAGGGAATATTCCTGTGTCTATGATACCGATTATGACGCCTTTTCCAAGGTTATCGTCGCTCCACAACCCTTGTCCTTGTTTCAGACCCAAGAAACTTGGTGTGTGAGTTGTGTGTAATGAAAGTGTCCTTTCAGGTCTTGCTGACACAATTTCATCATTCTCTTGAAGAGATTTGGCTTCTTCTGGTGTCAGCTTCACAGCAAATCCAGAGGCTACATGGCAGTAAGAGAAAACCATTCTGTCTTTGTGAGGAAAATTTTGTGGAAGAAATGAATGGTACCAGCTATGCAAATCTTCTAATGCAAGTGAAGCAACATTTTCTGATTTTTTGACATGAACAATGTATGTCATTAAGTTCATTTGATCATGTTCTAAATTCTCCTCTGCAGTCAACATTGATGTTATTTGGTTGAAGCTGCAGAGAATTAAAATGAGAGTAACAAGCAATGACAGCTGCATAGTGTAGTTGGTTTTCATCATGATTTGGGATTTGATAAAGATGAAAAAAGAATTGCTTGTGATTTGCCTACTATCATGCATGTGTATATATAGATAGATATATCATATATGCCATAGAAAACAAAATGGCAATTTGGTCATAGTTATATTTTAATTACTTACTGGTTACTACTTATGAAAACAAGGAAAAGCAGTGTGCTGATTAGGGACAGCTGATTCGTTTTCAATAAAGGGTAAATATGTATGATATAAGATTATTTTTGGTAATTTGAATAAAGCAACTGTCATAGTAATTCCCCTATATATTTGATGTTAATTTGTAAGGTATTTACTCCGGTGCTAACTGCTAATAGCAATGTTGCACATGGTACATCTATTTTTCTGGAGATATCTCTCTTAACATTGCTATATGTAGTTTTTAGCTTGGAAAAGTTATCAACAAAAAGACAAGTTTTATATTGTATTAAAGAAATTCTAGATAATATTTTTTTAGGAGTAGTATAAATAGGGGTAATCTTTTCTTGGTACAATGAAGATTTTTAAAAACAAAATTGAGAAAAGTTTTTACAAAAGTATTGATATTGAATATTTTACAAAAGTTTTTAAGGACTTAAACTTGGCCCCTTATAATATCAAACTCTAATCATTAACACCTCATGATCAGACATTTATTCTTTTTAGAAAAGTGTTAAGAATACTCCCTTTTTAATATTTACTTCATTATTAAATGAAATTAATGTAAGTTCTATACTTTGAAAATAGAAGAACTAAAAAGTTGAATTTTTAATGTAACCGTTTTCTTTTTGATGGAAGGGACTATTTTCTTGAATTTCATGAAATAGAGGGAAAGAAAGCGTAATTAATTTTATTCGTTTAAGTTTTTACGTAGCTTATATTGAAGTAGGACTGACAATGAATCGAGACAACTCGAACAAAGTTCAAAACTCGGCTCGACAATTAACTCGTTGAACTTGATTTATGAATCAAATGAGCTGAACTTGAGCTAAAAATTAAGCTTGTTAATTAAACGAGCTAAACTTGAACTATATATAGTTCGACTCGTTTGGTTCATGAGTTGACTCGATTATATATATATATATATATATATATATATATATATATATATATATAATGGAAGTTATTTTAAAGGAATTAATAGTACTATTTTGGATATCAATTATAAAAAGAAATAACTCATTACCTACGAATGATATTTTTGAAGGACCGATGAATGACATGTATATATTAGTATATAATAATTGATAATACAGTACGAATAGGAAAACATATTATCAGCTAGAAATGAAAAAGAAAGAATACCAATAAAAAATCAAATGCAAGACTATTCTGTTATTCTCTTTCTAAGCTTTAAAACCAACAATCAGTAATAGTCCCACATTGAGTGTATATAAGAAAGTTAGTGGAAGCTTTGGCTATAAAACAAAAGCGCTGAGTGAACTTACAGATAATTCTAAATTGTGTTGATTCAACCCGAGTTGCAATTATTAAATGCAGGGATGTCAAATACAATTTTTATAAGATTATTAGTGCAATTTTTTCTTCATATTTTAGGGTTAGATATGTTAGATTTTATCTGAACCTAACGAGTTGAGTTGTTTGTAAACTTAAAACGAGTTGAATTTGAGCTAAAAAAAAAAGGTTTGTTTTGAACTTGAGTTTCAAGCTGAATCAATTTTTATTGAGTCGAGCTTAGACAGGTTTAGTTCGACTCATTTCCAGCCCTATATTGCAGGGATTAAAATTTAATGTTAAAGAGTTCAATTTCAATATAAACAAATATGTTGGTGATGGAAACAAATAAAAAAAACAAGAATCAAAAGCAATAACTAAGGTCTAAAAGTAGTTTTTTTTTTTTTTTACAAAAAATGAAA
>Ga0228710_1012883_pt1 | contig 10197 bp, 5 predicted proteins | sample MedpolnodulmetaG_FD_177995 | JGI IMG/M metagenome (GOLD analysis project Ga0228710, IMG submission 177995) | Root nodule microbial communities from Medicago polymorpha collected in Santa Monica, California, United States - pink nodules | ecosystem: Host-associated > Plants > Roots > Nodule... | reverse complement strand
AAAAAAAAAAAAAAAAAAAATATATATATATATATATATATATATATATATATATATATATATATATATATATATATTGTATTGACTACTAAATAAAAATAATAATTTAGGTGCCCTTAAAAAAATGGTGTCCTAAGTTGCTGCCCCTTCCGTCCGCCCTCAAGGTCACCCTTGGAGGCCATATTATTGATTGATGGGAAGAATTTCATTATGAGTTGGCTAATTTACACTAGGTGCTTCTGATATTACCTACGAATACAAGACTTGTTTTGACAACCACGATTTTACTTTTAAAAAGGGTAAGTTGTTGGTGGCAGACATGAGTCCATGACTAACCCCATTTGTATAATTTTTTTCGAAATTGCACTAGTTTGGTAAAAAAAAAAAGTTAAAAGAAAATGCATTTGTTCATTAAAAAACTCGAATTTTTGCTCATGATAGAGGGAATACTAAGTGTAAATTTTTGCTCATAAACTGGGTGAGCTCTTGTGCTGGATCGCTTCTCTAATATATATTTTTGAATGAATTTAAATCCTTACTACTACTGTCTTGTGGCTAGCTAATAATTGAAAGGCATGGTTGGGTGGCTACTATTGTCTTTTGCATGAGTTATAGAATTAATAGGCGCCTGATGATCAAATATTCTCCATCACCATCATTGACACAATAGCACAATGCTAGCCAGTGTCTGGTTATAGAACAACTATTTTTTTACACAAAATTCAGCTTATAATTTTTTTTATATAAGAAACATTTATGGTAAAAAGATGATACCTCAGTCATTTCAATGTATGGAAGCACTTGCGACTCAAATAACACTTCCCAAACATTTACATCCCAAAAAGTTAAACAGAGGTGCTTTATTTTCTTTATATATAAAGGTAAGTAATCATTATTCATGAGGATCAGGAGTGTGCGGCCATTGTATTTTGAATGCTATAAATAGGATATATCTCACACAAATTAACAAATTAACTATCTCCATCACCTTTTTTCTGATTGCACTACTAAACCCCACATTCCCACTCACCCCAAAACAACAAAACCTGAAAACCTCACCACATTAATACAGACACCATTGCTATTTCATGCAATGAAACACTGAACCTATACACTTATAACCTTATCTTATCTCCTATAGCGACTCATGTTGTTCTCATATGGTACAAGTACATTATTACTTAATCACTCTGCACGTTGCTTTTATTATTCACAACTACACGTTGCTTTTATCTTAAACATGTACAAGACATGATTTTCCATCACCAACTAAAGCAAAATCACTATATATGACACATTTTTTTGTTATTGATAAATTATGTCACATTTTCATTAATTCTCATTCACTTAAAATGGATAAGTACAAAATATATTTTACATAATACGGAGCCAAAGCTAGCTACCACCATATATATAACCTCTCGTCGTACTGCATCTTGCACAAGTTTTTTTTAACCATGATGATATTGACCGACTTTGTCGATGATTAATATCTATCGAGAAATTTGTCTAACCATCTTTAGTGTGGTCTCTTCTCTCAATCATGTGTTCTTCATCCACCATGTTCAAAACCAAGTCCAGATCCATTTGAGCCAACATCATTGTTACAAATAGTTGTACAAATTTACACTACTTTTTCTAGACTAAAATTCATATTAGAAAAACACACTCAAAAACTTAAACAAAGGATAATTCATTGACATATTTCAAGAAAGAGGCCAATTAAGGACATCATCATACATGATATCAGGAATGTTGACACCTAAATGATCATGAGAATCAAGTGTTGATGATAGTGTGACATCCTTTTCTGGATCATCAAAAGTTAGTCCAGAGAGGTAATCATTTGAAGGAGGAGGGTGAACAATCTCTTCCTTGCAATCCTCCTTTTTCACTGATGATGATGTTGATGGATAAGAAGATGAGAGAAAAGGGCAATCTTGTTTGGCTGGAGTTGGGAAAGAGTTGTCAAAGCTAAGGAACATGGAAGAGTTGTCAGAAGGAGAATCCACTATGATCTCAGGGCTTTGCAAGATTCTACAAGTGTGATGGCCATAGTAGGTTGTTTTGTAAAGAGGTGGATCCTCTTGAATTTGTTGCACTTGTTTTGTTGCTTTGCAACCTTGATCATGTTTGTGAGTGCACCTGTAATAGTTCCTGCAAAGCACATAAATATATATTTAGCATATAGAAGAGATATTAAGAAAGAAGAAATAGAGGAATTGTTTTTGTGTAAAGCTAAATATTAGTTTTAAAATTTGAACTAAGATACTCCTTCATCCCATTTAACATTTGATTCAAATCAGTTGACCTACTCAATCTCTTAAAATGTAAAGAAATTAAATTATGTATACATTTTTTTTAGGGATAAATTATGTACACATAAAATCATATATAAAATGATATTATCAATCATTTTTACTAATTATTAAATCTAATCTCAACGGCTAATCGTAGTTTAATTAAATTAATTAATTTGAAAATCAATTAACATGAAAATGTGTTCAAATAGTGAAATTTGATTGGATTGGATGACATCCTTAAAAGTAAAATGGGTTTGTGCTTGATTAAACTCGTATAAATATACCTTGGGAAATCGGTGTGCAAGATCTTTTTTTGACCATACTTTCTCCATTGATGACCATCTTCCACGAGACGTTCAGACTCCTTCTCCCATGATTGTGAAACTTTTCTGAAAAAGAATCGCACAATTGGATAAGTTTTCTAATTGTACACAAAACTCAAAACCAATCAATTTAGGACTATGAAACAATCAAATAATTTTACTGCCTCAGCCAAAACCATAATAACTAGAAGAAACAACAAAATAAATAAAGCACCACAAACAAAAACAAAAATGAGAGGGCATATTTACAACATAGTCCTTTCATCACATGTGGTGGATATGATGACAATGATGATGAACAATAATTGATAGGGTCCAATATTACTCATATGTAAAGGACAACCAATAATAAGTATTAATTAGCAATTATAATCGCTAATCATACTAAAGAACAAACTATACATTACCTCATCTAAAAGTTCAAATAAAATTGAAATTATATAAGTCAAGAAATAAGAGAAAAAAAACAGCTAAAATAAAATATTTTCCAAAGGAAAAACACTATATACATTAAAACTATGTATATATAAATAAAAAAAATCATGTATAAATTGTAGATGTAGAAAAGTGGATATAGATATGTTGGGAGAGATCCATGAATAGCATGTGTATGAAAAACCATAGGTTAAAATAGGTCAACTATTTAAACAGATCTCATATAATAAAAAAAAATGGATATGTGGAAGCAAAACTAGTAATTAGTAATCAATAATTAAATACCTTCTTTTGTAACAGCCTCTACGTTCCTTAACAATGGAAGTACTCTTGCAATTACTCTCTAAAGAATCTTCAGATTTGGTGAGTTGCAAATCAGAGCCTTCTGAAGTAGGATTATTGTTCAAGAACAAGAGAGAATTAGTAAAGGTTGTAAGCACTTTCTTTAAAAGATCTTCAGCAAATGGTGTTGTTGATCCATTAATATTATCAATATCACCACTTTCATTCAGAATATTTTTTAGTTGGTTTGCAAGTTCACGCCCTCTTAGTAATTCATCAATTACTTTTCCACGACCACTACCATGAGCTAGATTTTCATTTTTCATTTTTGGTATTGAAATCTTAGGAAGCTAGATATTGGTGAATTTTGTCACACACTCGTTTTTTCTCTTATCTCAAAAAATACACATAAACACTGAGCTCTTATATAATATATAGAAACTTGGTGAGTGTAGTGTGGATGTGTAATATGCCTTTGCACATGCTTTGAAATTTGGAGGAACCTTGGCATGAAATTTCCAACTTCTTGTAACAAGAAACATAGTTTCGAACGCGCGAACTCAAAGCGTGACGTACACAGCGGTTTAGGATGTGTTATATCAAACGTGTATTGCTTTGGATCTTCGCGTGAAACATTGAATGGAGAATAGCGCGTGGGTAACAAATGCTTACGGAGTAGTGATGACGTCACAAAAAAGTAGTGTGATACGTCATGAACAGGTGGCGTTTTTTGATTGGTTATAAAGCGAGCAATAGTCGCCAATGTTTTTGGCTGGTGTGGAAATGAAAACTTTTATTTTGCCCCTGAAATTAGAATTTTTCGAATAGAGAAGAAACCATTGAGGTACGGACAAGAAGAGGGTCGTTTGAAAAGTTGGATGCCCTACAATACATAAGCTTGGATAAGGTTCAAAACAAGGGCATCTATTCAATGTTATAAATTTAAAACAACAAAATAGGTATACCAGAAATAATTAAAATTAAAAAAAGATTTGCATCTGTTTTAAAATAGAGTATACAAATTTATTTTCACATATAGGCTCAGACCACTATATTTACACTTGCACAAAATACTTACGTAAAAATCCTCATATAAAATCTCTTGGGATAAAAGTAATATTGTTTGGCCAAAAGTCTTGCAAAGGAAAACCATAAAGAGTGCTCCTAGGGTATTAGTTAAGAAGACAAATTTAAAAATGTTGTATTGGGAGATGGTGAAAAATGGTTATTAGACTTTTTAAAAGTTGAAAAATTGTTGAATTCAATACAAACTTACTATTTTTAGTTTTCTTAACTAGTGACCTAAGGACACTGGTTAGCAAGACCATTTTGAAAAATATAAATCACTTTAGTACTCAACAACACTACAATAGAATTTCCTCGTACGGTATATCACCTATCAGAGCACGGGTCACCAACTAACAATATGAAACAATTATGTATTTACAATCATGTTCACGTAAACAACGAAGAGTCAAGTAATCTCATAATCATATTTACCAAAAGTGAGGTAATTCAAAGCCGATACTAAGAGTCTAAGAGTGAATTGTTGAGTCATTAGATTAATGTTGTTAGAGTGAGTGAGTGCAAATACTCAGCTTCATCCTCAAAGGATTGTAATTTCTATTTTGTAAACTCTAATCTTATCTAATGATTTATGCAATTATGTTTTTATCACTTATCTTATTCATTTCTATTTTTGTGTTTAAGTTCATTATGAACTAACAACTTTTGTGGTTAGAGAATGATTAGGTAATAATTATGTTTGCAAGTTCAGTTTGTTACAACATTTAAATCTTATTTTAAACTAACTATTTTAATGTTAATATTTAGAAGTAAAACTTGATCACTTTTATTTTTGATATTATAGTTCCCTGAGACCAAGAAGGTATGTGAATGAAGAAAAAAAAAATTGATAAGAGTTATGTCCCTAAGTACCGAGAGGTGACATGAACAAAAGAGATGATTTTGATCGAAAACTAGATCTTGGAAGATCTCGAAAGCGTTGAGATCTAACTAGGACAATATATTTTCATAGGCAAAGACTCAATAGCTATTACTATTGTGGAGATGTTGATGACCTAACCTAGTAACGTTGCATGTTAAGTATTGTGATTGTACCCCAAGAGGACATCTTCACATGCTTAACATGATGGCTGAGTTGAAAGACCCCAAAGGCCCCCAGGTTGCCAGGAAGTTGTGCGAAGCTATAGCTACCTACATGTCATCATCAAGAAGTTGTAGCATTTTAAATCTTGCAAACCTCTATCTTTACCGTTACTTCTTTAACCACACTTTGTCAATTGAATTTCTAAATCTTTTTTATATGCTTTGTTTACTTCTGCATTTTACTATTTTAGAATCTTAAAACCTTATCTTTGTTCTTTTACACTTTGGATCTTAAATAACTAAACTTAGCATTTGAAAATACTTAGAACATATCCACTCTAATCCTCGTGGGATCGATACTTTACTTACTCTTTATTACTTGTTGCAACAGTGTATACTTGCACTTCGCATGTAGGCAAATAGACAACTATTTTTCGAGCATCAGAACAAGAGAGAGATGAAGGTCTAGAAGATCGAGGCATTGTATTCAATGTCGAGTCTTTTTTCTTCTTGCTATGTTTTGTAATGTTTATGTATAATTAATTCTCTTTATTGTTAGGTTAGGTGTAGTTTCTACGATTCTAATGTAGATACTTAGCTTGTTCTGGATGGTTATATATAAATTTTGTTTCACTATATCGATGTTTCTATTCTCGAACTTGAACACTTATCTTTAATATTGTAAATTGAACTTATTAAATGGTGTCGTTGTCATGGACTTGTGTTTATATATTCAAACATTTTATTAATTTTTATTATTTTAAGTATTTGTATATTTTGCTTTCATTGTACATAATTTTGGTTTGTAATATAACCATTTTTTTGCTAGTCAAAGCTATTTCTCTTGTTATCTATTTTCTTTTCACATTCTCCATTTATCGTAAGCCTCAAGAAAAATATAAATTATATTTCTAAAAAAACAAAAACAAAAAATTGTAAATATGTTAAGACTAGAAAAAATATAAGTTGTTTGATCACGAATAGTCTAAAGTGAAAGTGTGGATTAGAGGGATTGCTCTATAAGTACCAAAGTGAAAACCTCACAGTGAGGACTGAAATATCCTATATTTGGTGAACCAAAGTATTTCTTGTGCGTATATTTTCTAACTCTTACTCTTTACATTATTTATATATGAATCACCAGATTATTTGTTTTAACATGCATGTTACTGTTTCCCAAGAACACGTTGGAGAAAGGTATTTACTAAATGCATGATCAAAATTTAAAAAGGGTCACAATTCGACCCTTCTTTTTTGTGACTATTCATTCTACTTCATATATATCACATCTCCTTGGTTTCATATGAGAAATATTCTTCCATTGTTGTTATTTTACTTTAGAAACAGACTCTTAACTGTGTATTTTGTTGGGTGGTTCTCCTTTGCACACCTTGTACGAGGTGAATCACTTCTTGTGAGTTAATATATATTCTATTTTGGCTTGTTCAAAAAAAAAATACTGATTTATATTTATATGTATAATTTCTTACTTTTATATTATTTTATTTCTTTTTAGTTGGGACCCTTTATCCCTCTCATCAGGTCCAACATCCACACTCTTTTGTATAGCGTGTAAGTTTTGTGGGTTTAAAATACACAATTGTTTCTATATCTACCAAAAAAATATCTCAATATTGTTTTCTTTCTCTTTTAAAATAAGTTAAATTATAATTTTAGTCTTATTTTTTTGGTTTCACTTTGTTACTTTAAATTTTGTTCATTTGATTTTGATCCTTAAGTTCCAGACATAACACACTTTGGTCAATTATTTTTCGATTTATTCTGGACTTTAAATTACAAACATTATACGCTTAGGTCTCTTAAGTTAAAAATGTTATAAACAATTTAACCCATTAAGTTATATATTTTATACACCTTATTCCCTTAATTACAAAGGGCGTAAAAGACTAAAGTGTTTGATCCTTATTCCCTTAATTACAAAGGGTATAAAGATTAAAGTGTTTGATGTTTGTTGAAAATGACAAAGAAATTTAGACACCACATCTCCACCTAAAATCTTATGACATCAAGTGCATATGAGTTCCTTGTCTTGTATATTCAACATTTCTTTCATTTCTAGTTGATGTGAAACATAATTACTAACCTTTCCAACAATGTTTATTACTACTTAAATGAGCAAAATGTATAATATTTGTAGTTTAATAGACAAAGTAGAACGAAGAAAATTAATTGGACCAAAGAATATAGCATGCACCAGCTTAAAGGATTAAAATGAAATGAAGAAGTCTATGTGAAACTTAAAAATAATTTAAAGGATAAAAATATAATTTAATCTTTTAAATATAAGAAATGTAAAATATCACAACTTCCTTTTTCTTTTTTCTACATTAGGCATGCAATGATTATTGGTGGAGGATCAGGGTGTGGCCATTGTTTTATTTTTTCTGATTTGTACTATATATAGCCCACTCACCAAAAAAACAACAAAACATGAAAACAACAACACATCAGTACAGACAATCCTGATATTTCATGCAATGAAACATTGAACCTATCCATATAACCTCATCTCCTACAGTTTATTCAATACTCATCAATATATTACATGTAATTAATCACTCTGCACACGTTGTTTTTTTTTTGTACAACTCTGCACGTTGCTTTTATTATTCACAACTATACACATTGCTTTTATTTTAAAGAATAAGGCATTTTCTTCAATCACAATGTCAAGCAAATAACGACACTTTTTCTTAATTTGTTGATAAAATTATGTCACATTTTTATTATCATTCATTGAAAATGGACGAGTACAAAACATATTTCACATAATTGGAACTAAATTAAATCTAGCTACCATATTCATCTAACTTCCCGAGTTACATCTTCCACAATTTTTTTTAACCATGTTATTGATGGAAATATCATTTACTTAGTCGATGACTAATCTCAATCGAAAATCTGGTTGGTTGGCTACCTTTAATGGGTCTCACCTTTCTATCCATCGAGTTCAAACCTAAAACCTTACATGATGAATTCAAGCATAGTTTGGGATTCATGCCAACATAACGTTGTTACGCAATGATGCACAATTTGCACTCCTTTTCTAAAATTCATATTACAAAATCACACTCTAAGAAAACAAAGGATGGTTCACTGATCAAAACTTAGTGAATAATCAAATCTCACGAAAGAGGCCAATTAAGGACATCATCATACATGATATCAGGAATGTTGACACCTAAATGATCATGAGAATCAAGTGTTGATGATAGTATGACATCCTTTTCTGGATCATCAAAAGTTAGTCCAGAGAGAGGATGAACAACCTCTTCCTTGCACTCCTCCTTTTTCACTGAGAGAAAAGGACAGTCTTGTTTGGCTGGTGTTGGGAAAGAGTTGTCAAAACTAAGAAACATGGAAGAGTGATCAGTAGGATAATCTACTATGATCTCAGGATTTTGCAAGGTTCTACAAGTATGATGGCCAGAATAGGTTGTCTTGTGAAGAGGTGGATCCTCTTGAATTCTTTGGACTTGTTTTGTTGCTTTGCAACCTTGATCATGTTTGTGAGTGCACCTGTAATAGTTCCTGCAAATCACATAAATATATATTCATTTAGGCCCATAGCATAGAAGAGATATAGAAGTAGAGGAACTTTTTTGTAATAACATTAACAGATATTAATTAGCTGTCATTTCTATGTATCCTTCAACAGAGTTTGAATCAGAAACTCTTTCAATTTAATTAACATCTGACCTAACCCACTTGACCTACTCAACCCTAAGATGCTAAGAAATTAAGTTCATATAAACAGAGTTTAAGAGGAGTATGTCACAAACAAATGAATAGTGTTTGTTTGGACAAACACATATTAAAAGATTTTTTCTAATAATAAAAGGAAATTAATAATAAAATATTTAGTATTTTGAGGAAAAATATTTTTATATGTGTGACTAAACACTATACATTTATATTTGTGATCGTAGAAAATGTCTCAGTTAAAAGACATGCATAAATCAATTTTACACTATTATTAAATCAGGTCAAATCTAACGGTTAATAACAATGTCATTTCTAAGGTACACTCGAAAATTCAAGTGTGTACATTGAGTTTCTCTATTAATAGCTAAATGAGTTTTTTTTTTTTTTAAATATTTTCTATCATCATTTACAATTATAATAATTAAACCTTATCCATAAAAAGTATTGCGAAATAAATTTTATATTTATTTCTCATAATAGTGATTATTGATTATTTTCAAGTTAAAATGTAAAATATTTATTATGAATCTTAATAAAAAATGAAATTATATATTTTTCTTATGAAATGATGTTTTCTCAAATATCAAATCAACAAATAACTTTTTAATTAATAAAAATTACCGTTAATTTATTGATTTAGAAAACAAGTGCACTGATACAATACTTTAATTTATGAGTGTATGGTAGAAACTCCCTTGTAAAATGGTTTGCATAGTTAATGTGTCTATTAAACTCGGTATAAATATACCTTGGAAAATCAGTGTGCAAGATCTTTTTTTGACCATATTTTCTCCATTGATGACCATCTTCCTCAGGATTTTCAGACTCCTTCTCCCATGTTTGTGAAACTTTTCTGTAAACGGAATTGCATATAATTTCAGGTAAGTATTCTATTTGTAACAAAACAAAAAGAAAACTCAACCAACCAATGCAATATATATGTATGTATTTAATCAAATAATTTTATTGTGCCAGCCTAAACAATAATAACAAACTAGAAACAGGCATTATTTCAAAAA
>Ga0228710_1012882_pt1 | contig 10197 bp, 8 predicted proteins | sample MedpolnodulmetaG_FD_177995 | JGI IMG/M metagenome (GOLD analysis project Ga0228710, IMG submission 177995) | Root nodule microbial communities from Medicago polymorpha collected in Santa Monica, California, United States - pink nodules | ecosystem: Host-associated > Plants > Roots > Nodule... | reverse complement strand
CCTGCAGACACTCTGACGCATAGATTCTACCTAGGAACTGTGAGGAGTCCCCTTTATTTAGAGGTGGGTGTTTGCAGAGCCGTTGTAATGCACACATGTGCTCGGAGGTTACAAATCCGTAGGAAGTGTAACCGATGAGGACAGATTCGCGGGAACTTGGGCAGAGATGTTACAGTTCGTTTGAATTGGTCTCAGTTGCTCCGAGCACCCCCTTGCAGAGAAGGGGTGTGTTGCGAGTAATTTTGCCAAATGCGGGATTTGGTCTGTAGTTGTATTGGGCCTAAAAGGCTTTGGCTGGTCCAAAGCAGTAGCCCTTCAAGTCGTTGCTCTAGGTAAAAAGTGATGACTTTGAATGAGTGGGGAAACTGCTCGTGGAGGCCTTTTATGAAGATGTTGCCCCGAACTCAGGTAAATAGATTTGTGCAGGGGAAATGCTCATCCTAGTGGTGAAAACCTCTTGACATGCTTGCGGTGGAGCTGGATTGCTTGCGAGGGAATACCTCACAAGTTCTACCATGATCAAGCAAGAAAGGTAGATAACATGAAAGTACCTCAAGGATATGATCGACATCAGGGTTAATGGTGACGTTCACAAGGATATGATCGCTTGAGTTCTGACTATGTTCGTCATACGGAGCAGAGCAAGCCCCTTAATTTGTATAAGACATGCTCGTCTCTTATGTGTTCGTTCATTGCATTGAGAAATCATAAAGATTCCCTCGTCAGAGGGTTTGCTCATTTGTCATTCAGTAATAAATGCCCATGTCTCGAGGGCGAGAACAGGCTCAGAATCTCGATCAATTCTGTTTTCAAATCCTGCGGCAGCTGCCCGAGCTCTTCCCGCGTGCCATAAATGACCTACGAATAGGAAGAATCCTAGAACAAAATGAGAAGTAGCTAACCAAGACATGACCTTTGGTTCTTGGCTGCCACGTGTAAAGGCTAGCAAAGTACTTGATGGTGTAGCTTGCAAACTTGCACCTTAATGTTTTGGGATGGGTGCACCTTATATATATATATAATGAAACCAAGATTTGTGCTATAAACAAGACCAAAATTTGTGACCGATAAACACAAAAAAGAAAACATGAGACCAAGATTTATGACTGAGAAATATATAAAAAAAAACATAGGATCAAGATTTGTGGCTGATAAAGTAAAGCTGCAATCTTTTTTTGTGGTTAAAGGCTCATTTACCATCTTTTGTTTATGCCTCTTATGATTGGTGGCGACACTCTCTATTATGCTTGGGGTCGTATGTAACACCCCAATTTTTAATATTAGTTTACTAGATAATATAATATTATTATTTTTAATGGTAGTGTTGATTGTGTGACATTATTTTTATTTGATTTAAATTAGTTTTTGGCATGTTTGGGTGGGGTTTTTTTTTAGTTAATTGGGATAGAGACATTGGAGTAATAAGGGTAGTATATATAAAATAGAGCTTTAATTAATTATAATAGTTTAATTAAAAAGAGATTTGAGAGAAAATAATTTTTAAGAAAAAAGTAGCGTTTTTGGTGAGAATAAGGAAGTGAGGGTGCAGATAGTTAATGTGTCTAAGTTTATTTGTGAAAATAAAAATAAATAAAATCTGAATTTGTTAAAAAGATTAAGTGAGAAACAAACTTAATTGGTGGTTATAAATAGAGGAGAGCATCAAAGAATTAGGGTTACAACAAACAAAGAAAAAGATTAGAGATCAAAGAAAAATAGGGTTGTGGAGAAAAGAAGCAAAGAGAGAAGAGCTTAGGAGATATTCAACCGTAGAAGTTCATCTATTCGGCAAATTAGAGGTAAGGGGGGAGTCTCTATTCACCATAAGGGTTGTCTGAACATATGGGTAGTGAAGGATACTTTTATTTTTGCTTTGTTTTCAGGATTTTTTAATAAATTTATGTTAAATTCGCGTTCTAATTTGTTGTCGTGATTTTTTGTATGTTTTTATCTCTGAATTCATGATTTTGATGATTTTTTTTTTTGCTACGTTTCTTTTATCTATTTGTTGTTGATTCTCATTCTGATTTGACGTGTTGTTTATGCCTTACTATTGATATTGCTTAATTGAATTTAGATTGCATGTCTTTTCTAGTGTTGTTCCTAACTGCACACACTTGTTAATTATACATGTTAATAAATATAATTAGACTTATTCAATGGTAGTTATGAATAAATTTGGAAAGATAATGGATAGTTGAAAATTGTACTTAGTGTCGTCACATGACTAAGGATAATTCAAAAGGTGTTTTGAAGAAATTATATAATATTATTTCATTGGATATTATGATTGGTTTTATTCATTTGGATCGGCAACTACCATGACAAATATTAGTTTCAATTTGTATTTGACTCATCTTTTAGTCCATGAATTCTGTTATATTCTAGATTAAACAGTTTTTATTTTATTTTTCTGATCATGTGATGGTTAGTTGTCGTATAAGTTGTTACCAAACACGATAGTAACTGATCCGAAAATTGTAGAAACAAATTATCCTTTAAAATTGTTTTAGGAGGAGGACATGTCACGTGATTAACCCTTCCTGTGCAGTATCTATTTTTATTTTTATCAAGCTTGTGCAATATCTGCTATGCTTATGTTAAATATGAGTTATTTAACTATGTATAATTGATGAATTATTTGACTAAGTATAATTTGTGAAATTTTTTATGATCTGAAATTGATGTGCTATTTAACGATGTTGTATTTAAGAATGATGTTATATAAAGATGTGTTATATATAGATGTACTATTTGAAGATGTGTGATTTAAAGATGTGTTATATAAATATGTGCTATTTGAAGATGTGTGATTTAAAGATGTGTTATATAAAGATGTGATATTTGACGATGGTGCAATTTAAAGATGTGTATTTGTCGAGTCATTTAAAGATGTGCATTTGTTGAGTCATTTCTTGGTTTCATGCATTTATGGTCAGTCCGATTTAAAGATGGGGGATACATCAGTAACATAACATAACTCTGATATCCAAAACCGGTACCACATGCATATAAAGTCGAGTTAGAGACATTGCATACATAACTGTAGGTCTATTTGAAGATGTGTAATTAAAAGATGTGATATTTTAAGATGTGTAATTATTTAAAGATGTGATATTCAATGACGTGCTTCTATATGATTATGTGTGAATGATTTATATTTTATTAATGTCTACTTGATATTCTTAATGTTGTTAATGCTTATATGTTATTATAAGATGTTGACGGATGCCTGTTAAAATATTTCGGGTTTCATACCAATGCTCGAAGCAGCTCCTCTATCCGCGGAACTACAACTAAACCTGGAGCTTATCTGGTTACCTTAATAATCATGGACAAAATCTGGTCTGTTTGACTTTTATTAAATGAAATTTTATATTTAAATGTGAATATTATCTGACTGTGAATCATACATGTCTAAATGTAACTATTGTGTTCTTTTATCTGAATCTATACATGTGTTTATGCATCTCTTATGTTGAATATATTCTCACCTTCTAGTGGCGGGTTGGGCGCCTGCACCCTTGTGGTGTAAATTTGCAGGAATAAGTTTAGTAGCCGTGAGTCTTGGAGGATGGCTTTGGAGCCCACTCGTTTACTTATTGCTTTTGGGAGTCTTTATCGAGTCGATGCTCTGATCTGTGACACTAGAGATTGGAGATTTATTTTATTTAAACTATGTTTTTGAATTCTATTGTATTCAGTTTTTGTTGAAACTATGATGAGATGTATACTTTAAAGTTTTTGAAAACTATTCCGCTGCGACGTTTTTTTTAAAATCTAAATAAAGTACTTTTTATAAGATGTGTGACACCCTTACGTGCGTTAATAATTATTATATTTTTATTAGAAAATAATATGTGGGGTTTAGGATGTTGCATCGTAGCCTAACGATTTCATCTAGTTATTCTTGTTTTTTGGCGGTGCTTGCCTTTTCTTGGCACCGATGACTCTGTATCTGTTTTGTGGTGTTTTCTCTTGTAGCACGTCTTCTTGTGCGCGGTGATTCACCTTTAAGTTAATAATATATCTCATTTTCACTTGTTAAAAAAAAAAATTTGTGGCTGATAATATATAAAAAAAATAAAGATTTATAGTTGATAAATATAAAAATACATATCGCACATATTTTTTTCTAATACATTAAGAAATACGGGATGAAAAGTAATATCATTCCTCCTTCACAAAAAAGGAGTAATATCATTCTTAAATATTTTTAATTGATATTCACAAAGTAACTTTTTAAGAAAATTTATATAAGTTGATGTTATTAACTTTTAAAGTTGCGTATAAAAAAATTGTCTTCCTGATGTTAACAACTACTCCCTCCATCCCAAATTGTATGTTACTTTAGAAAAAAATTTGTCCTAAATTATATGCCGCTTTACAATACAATGAAACATTAATGTTGCTTTTTCTATTATATCTTTAACTATTTATTACTCTTTCTTTTTTCAATTTTTTCATTTATCTTTCCCATATCATTTATTAAGGACAATTTTGTAAAATAACTCAAAATATCTATTTCCCATACAATATTAATTACATTTCTTAATATGTGCGAAATGCCAAAAGCGTTATACAATTTGGGACGGAGGGAGTAAATTTGAACTCGGGCTCTTATTAAATGTGAGATGAAATTTTACTAACGGGATCAGTCTTCTTTGATTAAAATTACATCATGACATTATTATTCTATAACAAGCATACAAAGATGACATTAGAGATTGTGACGCTTTGGCTAAATGAATTATCAATTTATCAACACGTATAATGAGATGCGTAAATGCGTAAGAAGCCGGCGGAAAAGCAAATGGCTACGAAAGGGTATAAAAAAAAATATTGATGCATATAGTGTACACCTTTTTATCAGAAAAAACAACAAACGTGCTATTGCTAAGAAGTTGTGAAGAAGGACCGTTGAATTTGAAGCGGAAAACCACAGGAAAGTTCATCATTACTCAACACCCTCTTCCTTTCCTTTATTTAATTCCACATTTCATATGCTACTAGTTACAACTTGTCTTTCCACTCTTTTTCTTTTCCTTTCTTCCTTGTTTCCTATTTTGCATATTTTCAGTGTAGTAGCAATAATCAACGCTACACATCAATTAACAATTTAGCTTATTCAGATGGCCAGCAGTAGCAGCTCTTCCGCTCTTGTGACCTCTCCAAGGAGAAAGAATGATCTTACCGTGTTTGTGAGCTTCAGCGGCTCAAACACACACTGCAATTTCACTGGTAATCTTTATGGTGCCCTTCTAAGAAAAAGAATTTTTCCATTAAACGATGACACTGAACTTCAAAAAGGTGAATCCATAGCATCCAGACTCTCTCACGCAATTGAAGGCTCTCAGGTTTCCATTGTTGTATTCTCTAAGAACTATCCTTCTTCACCTTGGTGCCTGCGAGAATTGGAATACATCCTTCACTGCAGTGTATTGTATGGAAAACACGTTCTGCCTGTTTTTTATGATGTTGATCCTTCTGAGGTGCGAAAGCAAAGTGGTGGTTATGGCAAATCCCTTGCCAAACATGGAAAGAGATACCAACATGACTCAAATAAGGTGCAAAGATGGAGAGAAACTCTAGAACTAGTGGGTAATATCGTTGGCTGGGATCTATGTCATAAGTAAGCAATCTTCGGTATTGATATTGATGCTCTTATGTGCAAATTTTAAAGCTTTGACTTGTAAATTTGATTAATTACAAAGCCTCGACAAACTATTTTAATTAATAAAAAGGAAGAAACTTCGTTATTTGGTTATATTTTTTTTTCTTTGGTTTTGGTATGTGATGATTTCGTGTTGTTGGTTAATTGTTTTAAACTTGCAGGCCACAACACGCGGAGCTTGAAAACATCATTGAACATATAAATATTCTGGGTTGCAAGTTTCCAAGTCGTACAAAAGATTTGGTTGAGATTAATTATGACGTGTTTGTGAGCTTTAGAGGCCCAGACACACGCTTCATTTTCATCGATCATCTTTTTGCTGCCCTACAAAGAAGAGACATTAATGCATTCAGAGATGACACTAAACTTAAAAAAGGTGAATTCATAGCACCCGAACTCTTTAATGCAATTGAAGCCTCTCAGGTTTACATTGTTGTATTCTCTAAGAACTATGCTTCTTCAACTTGGTGCTTGCGAGAATTGGAACATATCCTTCTTCAATTTTTTTGGTCTGGCTCCGCCATTGTCTGTAACTGCAAAAAGCCATGCGTAATCAAAATTACCCACGATTTATCAAAGGCCTCAGGGCCGTGGAAAAAAACATTTTCGTTAACGTTACCGACAGCCAAAAAAGCCCACTGTAATTACCTTCGGTTATGCCATGGATAATTTGTGGGTAATCATTGTTTTAACAATAAATTATTGGTCCTATACTATGTGTGTTATGTGTGTTTATGGATAAATTTTACCCACGGCTAAGCCCTCGGTAACATAACATTTAAAAAATAAATTTTTTTTGCATACATTTATATTGGCCCACTTCATCCGTACTGCAAAATTAAGAAAATTATGTTGTGTTACATCTCTCAAAGGATTTTTTTGGTAGTGACATCTCTCAAAGGTTTAATGACAGAAGAAGTCAACTAAAACAAATTGCAATAAACTTTATTATAAATAATACATAAAATCGGAAGAAAAAAAATTCCATAAGAATTGAAGCTAACATCTCTGGTACTTCTTTTGACAATTTACACAAATGTGTAGACAATTTACACAAATGTGTAGATACATATCTAGTTCATTCTAACAAGGAGTTGAATATTACTTGTACCCATACTCTCTAGATCATTCCAACAAGGAGTTGAATATTACTTGTACCAAGTGCTCTGTCATGCAAAGTCTATTCCATTGAGCAATATTTTATGGGTCTTGTTAACGAGTGTCCCGGGACACTCTTTAAGGATTTCAAAAGAAGAAATTATTTTATAAAAAAGTCAAATATTTCGATTTTCAATGCATTAATTACACGTATTTTTATGATAAGTTACTATTTAAAGACCTTAACTAGTGCTCCGGGGATATTGGTTAACATTTCCCATATTTTATCTAACTTTCATGCTTATTGCATCTTGAGTTGTGTCAACACTTGCCAAAATCTAGTAAACAACAATGATGTCAATGCACTCACAAAACAAGAATTTTTTTTTTAACTCAATTGATTTATGTGCTCCAATTTATTCTGTGTTCCAGACATAAATGTTAGTTTTCAGAGTGATACACTTGAATTTTCTCATGTTCAAATTGTGGAGCCACTTGAAGTTGATACTTGGAATTCTCAAACTTTCCTCATTCAGTACCACGACTATTGCCTAGATGGTGAACTTGATGTTAGTGGCACTAGCTCAAACATGTTAACTGAGGTGGGTCAAACATTCTTTTTGTGATTTTCCAAGTTTATCGCTTGCAAACTTGTTTCTTTTCAATCTAGATTTAGCGTTTGCTAGCCCACGCTTCCGACTACGTCATTTTGTGTCAAACTAGTCAAGCAAATAACAAAAGCCCCTGAGATGCAAGTAGCACATGCCAGTTCTTTCGACTATCTATCCTTTCGTTTGTCTTCATTGCCGGTCACATGTATGTTCAAGAACCTAGCTAGAGCTGCCAAACTCAGACGAGGTTGCCCGTAATGAGCTCTGGCTGCCCAGGGATAAATCCACTAGGCTCGAGGAATGACGGGATCGAGAGTATCGTGTAGCTCATCCTACGCAGACCCATAGTACCAAGGACATTCAACTCGTAGGTGATCTGAGCAATATTGTAGCTAGTGGCTACTTGTAGGTACTTTAGGAGAAACCTTTGTTAAATTAAACCAACGGCTTCGGCCTGGAGGCCGGAGACAGCTGATCATTTTTATACAGAGGTTGTCTGGAAAATTTGATCTGAAATGAGGGGAAAATGAACCTAGTATTAGTTTATAATATGTTTATCATATTAATGAACATAATACATTAATCTGAAAAATTAAGAAGCAAAATTATAAACCAAGACACATCAAAGCACATTTCAGACAGGTACATATCAAAATTAAGATGCAACCACATTGATGAAAAATATGATCATTTCAAAATTAGAGACTTCACGTTCTTGATCTACTTCGTTTTTCCAAAAGAAAAAACTTGCGATTTTCAACAAGCAAGGTTATAGGAGAAATTATGAATTCAAAAATGTACCATAGAGTAGAGACACTGTTAATCAAGTTCAATACATATTCATAACTATAACTATAAGCTATAATGATACAGTGAAATAAAATTGTCAGTTCAAAAATTGAATCATTATGCTAAAGTTAGGAATCATCTAATTCATTTCCTGTTTAAAGAAAGATATAAAAATGGAGCATACGGTTATTTTCTCATGAGTCAAGCATAACACAACTAAACCATCTCCAAATGTTTAGGTTTGATGTAATAACTATGTCAATATCAATTTGTAAATATGGAGTAAGATCCGACATGAGGCCCGTCCTATAACTGCTAACCGTTAAGATGTTAAGAGTTCCACATTTGATGAGGTATGACCCAAACAAGTGCTTATAACCGGTTTTGTCAGGCTGAGTTAGACACAATTCAAATTTTAAGACTAATTTATACAATTAAACACAATTAAACATACAGGTAGGCCATTGCTAAAACGTTAACCATTGTCAAGTCTAAACAACAATTATTATCAAGTAAAATAATTTAGTTTTGACGTAATTACTAATCGAAAACAAATACAAATAGAAATTTTAGAATGAAAATTGATCTTGTTTGTAGTGGTATCGACATTAAATGATCAATCTAACAATCCAAAGATATTGTTGTATTCTAGAATGACATCACCAAAGTTTAAAGAATGTGCCACTGTTGGATTGAACTCATGGTTTGATTAACATGAACAAGATTAAACACATGAAGGACTCATGCAATTGGGCAAAATATTTAAAATCAAGGCAAAGATTAACAGATTCATTCAAGAATGAGTTCAGTTATTAAGGAAAGGTGTAAATCGGATAATTAATGAACATTGCATAACATAATCAACAAGATCAGAGTGGTGTAGCGGAAGCGTGGTGGGCCCATAACCCACAGGTCCCTGGATTGAAACCAGGCTCTGATAAAATCCACATTTTTCAATAAGAAAACATAGCATATTCATTACAATGAATACAAGGGTCAATGTAATCAATTACTGATATGGAAATGCAGCTGCGGTCATTCAATAATATGCTTATAATTCTTATTTTTATTTTTATTTTGCTTTGAAACGGATCATAAAATCTCTTTTTATAGTTTTCTATATCTAAATAAGATTATTATTGTCATTCAATAATATGCTTATAATTCTTATTTTTATTTTTATTTTGCTTTGAAACGGATCATAAAATCTCTTTTTATAGTTTTCTATATCTAAATAAGATTATTACTGTTAAATGTTCAATGGTATTTTCTGAAGTACAATACGTGGTAAAAGAGTATTATCTTATACACCATCACAAAAACAAATGCTATGAGTCTTGAACTTGTTGGTGCACGCAGGTTGTGCTTTTCCTATTGAACAAAAATCATGATATGTTGGTCGTCACCAAAGAAAGTAGAAGCACAATAGTGATTGTATGAAATGGAAAAAACCTTACATGCATTTTTTTAGGTGCTTCTTGTATGCTTCTTAAATGAACTACTCATGATTACCTTAAATTTACAATTTTTTCATAGTTTATTTTAGTCACAAAAATTATATTTTTAATTAAGAATCATACAAAAATGCATATGAAATGGATATAAGTTTTGTCCAAAGAAATATTGATTGTGCTCTATATAAGCACTATTTGTTCCCTTGTAATTTTCACTTTTTCCAATATTTTAATACAATTTCTATCTCAAATCTCTGTGTTTTTTCTCTCTTCTATGAACTTTATCATATTTTTTTAAACGCACAAATTGTCATTGCATAACATTTTTTTATTTTTCTTGTAACATCAAAATGAATTTTGAACTGTGGAAGAATTAAATCCAAAAGTTTATATGGTAAACATCATAGAACATATAATGAATGCGTCATAACTTTACTTGCAAAGTAACAACATATATTAAAAGGATATTTTTAAGAAGTAATGATGGATTCCATTTAGAGAGGTATATATAAAAAAAGAAGATTCCATAAAAAAAAAAAAAAAAAAAAAAAAAAAGAAACAAAAAACAAAA
>Ga0228710_1012880_pt1 | contig 10197 bp, 7 predicted proteins | sample MedpolnodulmetaG_FD_177995 | JGI IMG/M metagenome (GOLD analysis project Ga0228710, IMG submission 177995) | Root nodule microbial communities from Medicago polymorpha collected in Santa Monica, California, United States - pink nodules | ecosystem: Host-associated > Plants > Roots > Nodule... | reverse complement strand
TATTTTTATTGTTATTTTCTTTCAAAACAAAAATCCAAACTTTATAACTTCTAAAACTTTCATTCTAATCATTGTTAAAAGTTAATTAAATTCATAACTCCCTGATGGAACGATACTCTATTTTTACTACTTCGGTAAAACCGTGCACTTGCGGTTTTGCTCATCAACCACCCGATTATGCAAACGACCAAAGAGTCCCTCAAAAATCCAGCTTGGAACTGTTAATGGAAAATTATGTTATGAATCAATCCAAGCAGCTCCAAGAGCTTAAGAATCAAACTAGAATTTTGAATGACTCTCTTGTCAAACTTACATCTAAAGTAGACTCTGTTGCTACTCACAATAAAATGTTGGAGATTCAAATCTCTCAAGTGGCCTAGCAAGTGGCTGCTTCCTCTCAAACCTCCGGAATCCTTCTAGGCCAAACTTAAGCCAATCCCAAAAGCCATATAAATGCTATTACACTTAGGGATTGTAAGCAATTAGAGGACCCCGTTGTGAAATCCAAAACAATTAAGGGTGAGATGGAGAGTGAAAAGCCACAAAGTGAGAAAGCCGTCGGAAATAGTGAGATGCCAATTGTCCCAACACCTTATAAGCCAAAAATTTCTTTTCCGCAAAGGCTTACTAAACATGTTGGTTATTTGTATTGGTTGCATTATTGCTAAAACAAATATCCATGCTTTGTGTAGTTATATACTATGTTCCAACATGTTTTAGGCAACTTTGTGAGATGTTGGACATGATGTTCCAACATCCTGGCAGGGTTCAGTGTGCCTGGGTTCATGCCTATTTGTACACGCGTTTTATCTTTTTAAGGAAACCACTTTCCCCTATCTTGGTGACCAAGCAACGTACATATATGTACAGAATCAGTTGTACTTTTATTTCCAAATGAGCAATAATATTTTAGAAAATAAAGTGGTATGATTGGAAGTTCCGAAAGATGTTCCTACTTCTTAGGACTTTCCTTATTTGTTACTGATTCATGTCTTGTAGATCAGCTGGACGATCTACTTTATTCTGAAGACCAACAAGGTTTGTTAGCCCATATTGCTTTAGTATAAAAGGAAGACTTCAAGACCTAATTAGGTATTCAAGCCGTCATTCTAAAAAGTTTAGCTTTTAGGGTTTTGAGTCTTTGTGTGTTCTACTCTTGTATTGTTTGATGCAATTTTAGTCATGTTTTACTTGTGAGCCTTTCTTGTGTGTTGAGTTGTAAACTCGTTGTGCTACACCAAAGCTTTTAAGCAAGGTCTTAGTTGTTTTTTTTAAGGTAACTTTACCAATTGTTATTGTTTTGAGTCTGATAGATCACAGGGGTTGTACGAAGGATTAACTGCCAATATGATTAGCGTTAGTCAACTGTGTGATGAAGGACTGGTAGTGAACTTCAGCAAGCCTGAATGTCATATTGTAGACGAGTAAGGTTAAGTTCTCATGAAAGGTACTAGGTCTAAAGACAACTTCTATTTGTGGGTATCTCAAGAAGAAGTGCATCTCTCCACATGTCTTATGAGTAAGGAAGAAGAGGTCAAGTTATGACACCAAAAACTGGGACATTTACACCTAAAAGGAATGAAGAAAGCTCTATCTTCAGAAGCTATCAAAGGTCTCCCTGATCTCAAGATTGTTGAAGGCAGCATATGTGGTGAGTGCCTGATTGGTAAACAGACTAGAATGTCACATCCAAGGTTGGAACATCAAGTAACTTCTAAAGTTCTTGAACTTCTGCACATGGATTTAATGGGACCTATGGAAGTTGAAAGCATTGGTGGTAAAAGGTATTCCTTTTGAGTTGTTGATGATTTCTCGAGATTTACTTGGGTGAAGTTTATTAGAGAAAAATCAGACACTTTTGATGTATTTAAAGATCTGTGCACTCAACTGCAGAGAGAAAAAGATAGTGACATTGTGAGAATCAGAAGTGATCATGGAACTGAGTTTGAGAATACAAAATTTAATGAATACTGATCTAGTGAGGGGATCAAACATGAATTCTCATCTCCTATAACACCTCAGCAAAATGGTGTTGTGGAAAGGAAGAACAGAACCTTACAAGAGTCAGCAAGAGTTATGCTCCATGCAAAACATTTGCCTTATCATTATTGGGCTGAAGCCTCACACAACTTGTCATAAACACAACATAGTTACTCTGAGGACTGGGACCACCACAACCCTGTATGAGATATAGAAAGGAAGAAAACCAACTGTTAAATATCTCCATGTCTTTGGAAGCAAATGCTACATATTGGCAGATAGAGGCCATAGAAGGAAAATGGATCCCAAGAGTGATGAAGGGATTTTTCATGGATACTCTATGAACAGCAGGGCATATAGGGTTTTTTAATTCCAGAACCAAGGCTGTCATGGAATCTATCAATGTGGTTATAGATGATGTTTATGAAGACAGAGTTCCTGATGTTGACTTTGATGTTGGAACATCGGTTCAGGAAACAAATGTACCTATCCAGGTGAATGAGTCTGAACCTGAGAAAGAAGAAACTGAGGAAGCTAAGCAAGATCAAAGGTCCACTAGTAAAGGTCCTTCCATAAGAGCTTAGAAGAATCATCCTCAAGACCTCATTATTGGAAACCCTGATCAAGGAATCACTACCAGAAGATCAGTTGGAGTCATTTCCAATTCCTGTTTTGTGTCCAAGGTTGAACCAAAGAATGTCAAAGAAGCTCTCACTAATGAGTTCTAGATTGAAGCAATGCAAGAAGAATTGAATCAATTCAAAAGAAGTAAAGTGTGGGATCTGGTTCCAAGACCTGAAGGTATGAGTGTTATTGGTACCAAGTGGATTTATAAGAACAAGTCTGATGAAAATGGAACTATGACCAGAAATAAAGCAAGGTTAGTGTCTAAAGGTTACACTCAGGTAGAAGGCCAAGACTTTGATGAAACTTTTGCCCTTGTTGCTAGACTAGAATCCATAAGGTTGCTGTTGAGAGTTTCTTGTATTCTCAAATTCAAGCTGTTCCATAAGGATGTAAAGAGTGCCTTTATGAATGGTTACTTAAATGAAGAAGTCTATGTTGAACAACCAAAGGGATTCATTGATCCTAACTTTCCCAATCATGTGTATAGATTGAAGAAAGCTCTGTATGGTTTAAAGCATACACCTAGGGCTTAGTATGAGAGACTCACATAGTTTCTTGTAAATCAAGGGTATAGGAAAGGAGGAACAGACAAAACCTTGTTTGTAAAGGATGATAATGGAAGACTCAAGATCTTACAAATCTATGTTGATGACATTGTTTTTGGTGATATGTCGAACAAGATGGTTCAACATTTCATTCAACAAATGCAGTATGAGTTTGAAATGAGTCTAGTAGGTGAGTTGACCTATTTTCTTGTTCTTCAAGTCAAGAAAATGGAGGACACTATATTCATCTCTCAAAGCAAATATGCCAAGAACATTGTGAAGAAATTTGGGTGGTCATAAAAGAACTTCAACTGCTACTCATTTGAAGCTCACAAAAGATGAGAATGGTGTTGTTGTAGATCAAAGCATGTACAGAAGCATGATTGGGATTCTGTTGTCCCTCACTGCAAGCAGACCTGATATCACTTTTACAGTAGGTGTATGTGCTAGGTATAGGGGTGTGCATGGTCGGATATTTTGACCGACCAAACCATATCCATATATAAACCACTTATATGGTTTTGGATTCCTAACCATGACCATATTTTATCGTAAACCGGTTATGTAACCGGTTATGAATATGGTTATGGATATATAACCGATTAGTTTTACAAAACTGGATTATAAATGGATATGGTTTGGTTTAAAAAAATATCGAGATTATTTTAATATCCGAATTAAAAACCAGTTATTTCTCTTTCAAAATTGATTTTTAAAACCAAATTTTATAAACAAAAATCCAAATTTGAAACAACTTATTCAAAAACACTTATCTTATACAAAATAACATATTACAATCTCTTTTTAAAAACCAACTTATTCAAAACAACTTATTTATGCAAAACGGCATATTAGGATCTCTTTTTTCAAAACAACTTATTCAAAACAGCTTATTTATGCAAAACGGTAGATTAGGATCTCTTTTTTCAAAACAACTTATTCAAAACAGCTTATTTATGCAAAACGACTTATTAGGATCTCTTTTTTCAAAATAACTTATTCAAAACAACTTATTTATGCAAAACAGCTTATTAGGATCTCTTTTTTCAAAACAACATATTCAAAACAGCTTAATTATGCAAAACAGCTTATTAAGATCTCTTTTTCCAACACAACTTATTCAAAACAGCTTATTTATGCAAAATGGCTTATTAAGATCACTTTTTTCAAAATAACTTATTCAAGACAGCTTATTTATGCAAAACAGCTTATTAGGATCTAGGCCAAAATCTCATTTTCGCGTCAAGGGTCATTTCACTACTTTCATTATACCGAATTTACAACCATATAGGTAAAAATATCATGTTTCGCATCAAGGGATGAGTTCAACCTTCATATTTATCAAACTTGTAACCATATAGGCTAAAATATAATTTTCACGACAAGGGTCATTCATTCACTCTCAGTTTACCAAATACAAAACCAAATAGGTTCACATATCATATTTTAAATCAAGGGACAAGTTCAACCTTCCCATTTATCAAACTTGTAAGCATATAGGCCAAAATCTCCTTTTCGCGACAAGGGTCATTTTCAATACATTCATTTTACCGAATACAAAACCAAATAGGTTCACATATCATGTTTTGCATCAAGGGACATTGAGGCACAAGTTCAAACTCCCCATTTATCAAACTTCTAAGCATCTAGGCCAAAATCTCATTTTTGCGTCAAGGGTCACTTCACTACTTTCATTTTACTGAATTTACTACCATATAGGTACAAATATCATGTTTCGCATCAAGGGATGAGTTCAACCTTCATATTTATCAAACTTGTAACCATATAGGCTACAATATAATTTTCACGACAAGGGTCATTCATTCACTCTCAGTTTACCAAATACAAAACCAAATAGGTTCACATATCATATTTTAAATCAAGGGACAAGTTCAACCTTCCCATTTATCAAACTTGTTAGCATATAGGCCAAAATCTCATTTTCACTGAAATCCAAACAGAAGCGGCTAAAAATTTATGTTTTGCACCAAGGGACATCGAGGTACTAGTTCATCCTTCCCATTTATCATATTTGTAACTATATATGCTAAAATCTCATTTTCGCGACGAGGGTCATTTCAATACTTTCATTTTACCAAATACAACACCAAATAGGTTCACAAATCATGTTTTAAATTAAGGGACAAGTTCAACCTTCCCATTTATCAAACTTGTAAGCATATAGGCCAAAATCTCGTTTTCGCGACAAGGGTCATTTCATTGCTTTCATTTTACCAAATTTACAACCATATAGGTTCAAATATCATATTTCGCATCAAGGGACGAGTTCAACCTTCATATTTATCAAACTTGTAACCATATAGGCTAAAATCTAATTTTCACGACAAGGGTCATTCTAATACTCTAATTTTACCAAATACAAAACCAAATAGGTTCACATATCATATTTTAAATCAAACGACAAGTTCAACCATCCCATTTATCAAACTTGTAACTATATACACTAAAATCTCATTTTCTCGACAAGCGTTAATCCAATACTTTCATTTAATCGAATACAAAACCAAATAAGTTCACCTCATGTTTTATATCAAGGGACACATTCAACCATCCCATTTATCAAACTTTGTAACCTTATAGGCTAAAATCTCAATTTCGAGACAAGGGTCATTCCAATACTTTCATTTTACCGAATAAAAAACCAAATAGGTTCACATCATGTTTTAAATCAAGGGTCTCGTTCAACATTCCCATTTATCAAACTTTGTAACCTTATAGGCTAAAATCTTGTTCTTCCCATTTATCAACCTTTGTAACCTTATAGGCTAAAATCTCAATTTCGCGACAAGGGTCATTCCAATACTTTCATTTTACCGAATACAAAACCAAATAGGTTCACATCATGTTTTAAATCAAGGGACTCGTTCAACCTTCGCATTTATCAAACTTTGTAACCTTATAGGCTAAAATCTCGTTTTCGCGACAAGGGTCATTCCAATACTTTCATTCAACCGAATACAAAACCAAATAGGTTCGCATCATGTTTTAAATCAAAGGAGACGTTCAACTGTCCTAATTATCAAATTTTGTAACCATATAGGCTAAAATCTCGTTTTTGCAACAAGTGTAATCCCAATACTTTATATTTACCGAATTTAAAACGAAATAGGTTCAAATATTATGTTGGGCACCAAAGGACATCGAGGGACAAGTTCAAAGTTACTATTTACCAAACATGTAACCATATAACCTAAAATCACATTTTTGCGGGAAATAGAAGAAATAACTCATTAAAATAAAAAGAAAAAACTCATAGAAAAAACTCATAAAAAGAAATAACCCAAAAGACAATCAATATAAAATAAAAAAAATAAACATACGAAAGAGAGTATATTTTGACGACAAAAATCAATAACTCAAAAACTAAAAAAAAATGGTAAAGATGAATAATAAGAGATGTTGTCGTGATTATAGAAATTAAATTTACAAGAGTTACACGACTAACCTTGAGAAGACTGCATATTGAATGATTGATCCATCAATCAAGAAGCTTTGTATTTCTGCCCATATTTTACATTGTCTTCCTACATTGTTTGATCCAGACGATAAACAGGAAAGCCAAGAAAACATTTTGCAGCGAAGGCATCCTTCCCATCTTTTACACTTCCTTACTCCATCAGTAATTATTAACGACAAATAATGTTCAGAATTCAAAAAATGCAAAATTAATGTATGTATTAGATAGTATTAGAGTCATTAACATTCAAAAACTACACGTTACATTAGATATATATCTTTAGGAGAAAGAAAAACATATTTACTTCATGGTCGAAATGTAATAACTGTGGAAAGGTGATTATTCAACACCACTAAAAAATATCAATTATAAATCTGACATATTTATAATTGCAGGACATGTCTTCCTACTTATTCAAAGTTCCAAACGAATTCAAGACATGTGAATTTGCTCAACGTTTGAGAGTTATTATCATGTAATGATCTCACAAAGTAGATAAATAACATGACTGAAACTCTAGTAAATTCAAAGTACTTTTAAAATTTGGATTAAGTTAGATCATATATTTCAAAAATAATTTTTAAAAAGTCATTCTACATAAAGCAAAACAAAAATCTTGAGAATAGCAAGTTGAACATAACTAGCATCCAACCTTTTTATTAATATAAATGGCAGAAAATTAAAATTGAACCTTGAATTTACTTTTGTAGCTCCTGCTTCCGCTTCTATGATTGTAGCTAAATAGGAATGTGCACATTGCTTCTCAACCTATGACATGAAAGCACCAAAGCATAAATAAACAAAATTATGACAATAAAGAGATTAATAAATCATAAAAAGTACGTAAACTTTTAGATACAAACTATCCCAACGGAAGTTGGCGAATTGTAACTGAACCATTGAGTGCCTCTTCCAAAACCGTCACGGATACACTTGTTTTAATTGGAACACCATGTATGTTGTCGTATGTGAAGAAAGTTTTAGATACATGAAGTTGAAAACCAAAGTAGGGAAGAATTGAAAAGAACAAAAATTCTCTACTACGCAGTCAAAAGAAAAAAGGGTAAATGTCCAAATGGGAAGAGAGGCAAATTAAGTCTTCTTACCTAAAATCTCATTTTCTCGACAAGGGTTAATCCAATACTTTCATTTAACCGAATACAAAACCAAATAGGTTCACATCATGTTTTATATCAAGGGACACATTCAACCATCATATTTATCAAACTTGTAACCATTTAAGCTAAAATCTAATTTTCACGACAAGGGTCATTCTAATACTCTCATTTTATCAAATACAAAACCAAAGAGGTTCACATATCATATTTTAAATCAAGGGACAAGTTCAACCTTCCCATTTATCAAACTTTGTAACCTTATAGGCTACAATCTCGTTTTCCACACAAGGATCATTTCAATACTTTCATTTTACCAAATTTACAACCATATAGGTTCAAATATCATGTTTCCCATCAAGGGACGACTTCAGCCTTCATATTTATCAAACTTGTATCCATATAGGCTAAAATCTAATTTTCACGACAAGGTTCATTCTAATACTCCCATTTTACCAAATACAAAACCAAATAGGTTCACATATCATATTTTAAATCAAGGGACAAGTTCAATCCTCCCATTTATCAAACTTGTAACTATGTACACTAAAATCTCATTTTCGCGAAAATGGTTAATCCAATTCTTTTATTTTACCGAATACAAATCCAAATAGGTTCACATCATGTTTTATATCATGGGACACATTCAACCTTTCCATTTATCAAACTTTGTAACCTTATAGGCTAAAATCTCAATTTCGTGACAAGGGTCATTCCAATACTTTCATTTTACCGAATACAAAACCAAATAGGTTCACATTATGTTTTAAATCAAGGGACCCGTTCAACCTTCCCATTTATCAAACTTTGTAACCTTATAGGCTTAAATCTCGTTATTGTGACAAGGGTCATTCCAATACTTTCAATCTACCGAATACAAAACCATATAGGTTCCCATCATGTTTTAAATCAAAGGACACGTTCAACTGTCCCAATTATCAAACTTTGTAACTATATAGGCAAAAATCTCATTTTTGCGACAAGTGTAATCCCAATACTTTATATTTACCGAATTTAAAAACAAATAGGTTCAAATATTATGTTGCGCACCAAAGGACATCGAGGGACAAGTTCAAACTTACTATTTATGAAACATGTAACCATAAAAGCTAAAATCTCATTCTTGCGGCAAATAGAGGAAATAACTCATTAAAATAAAAAGAAAAAACATATAGAAAAAACTCATAAAAAGAAATAACCAATAAAACAATCAGTATAAAATAAAAAAAATAAACATACGAAAGAGAGTATATTTTGACGACAAAATATAATAACTCAAAAACTAAAAAAATCATAAAGATGAATAATAGAAATTAAATTTACAAGAGTTACATGACTAACCTTGAGAAAACTGCATATTGAATGATTGATCCATCAATCAAGAAGCTTTGTATTTCTGCCCGTTTTTTACATTGTCTTCCTACATTGTTTGATGCAGACGATAAACAGGAAAGCCAAGAAAACATTTTGCAGCGAAGGCATCCTTCCCATCTTTTACACTTCCTTACTACATCAGTAATTATTATAGACAAATAATGTTCAGAATTCAAAAAATGCAAAAATAATGTATGTATTAGATAGTATTAAAGTCGCTAACATTCAAAAACTACACGTTACATTAGACATATATCTTTAGGAGAAAGAAAAACACATTTACTTCATGGTCGAAATGTAATAACTGTGGAAAGGTGATTATTCAACACCATTAAAAAATATCAATTATAAATCTGACATATTTATAATTGCAGGACATGTCTTCCTACTTATTCAAAGTTTCAAACGAATTCAAGACATGTGAATTTGCTCAACGTTTGAGAGTTATTATCATGTAATGATCTCACAAAGTAGATAAATAACATGACTGAAACTCTAGTAAATTCAAAGTACTTTTAAAATTTGGATTAAGTTAGATCATATATTTCAAAAATAATTTTTAAAAAGTCATTCTACATAAAGCAAAACAAAAATCTTGAGAATAGCAAGTTGAACATAACTAGCATCCAACCTTTTTATTAATATAAATGGCAGAAATTTAAAATTGAACCTTGAATTTACTTTTGTAGCTCTTGCTTTCGCTTCTGTGATTGTAACCGTGATCATAGCAAAATAGGAATGTGCACATTGCTTCTCAATCTATGACATGAAAGCACCAAAGCATAAATAAACAAAATTATGACAATAAAGAGATTAATAAATCATAAAAAGTACGTACCCTTTTAGATACAAACTATCCCAGCGGAAGTTGGCGAATTGTAACTGAACCATTGAGTACCTCTTCAAAAACCGTCACGGATACAGTTGTTTTAATTGGAACACCATGTCAGTTGTCGTATGTGAAGAAAGTTTTAGATACATGAAGTTGAAAACCAAAGTAGGGAAGAATTGAAAAGAACAAAAATTCTCTACTACGCAGTCAAAAAGAAAAAAGGGTAAAGGTGCAAATGGGAAGAGA
>Ga0228710_1012878_pt1 | contig 10198 bp, 4 predicted proteins | sample MedpolnodulmetaG_FD_177995 | JGI IMG/M metagenome (GOLD analysis project Ga0228710, IMG submission 177995) | Root nodule microbial communities from Medicago polymorpha collected in Santa Monica, California, United States - pink nodules | ecosystem: Host-associated > Plants > Roots > Nodule... | reverse complement strand
TTTATATATATGTATTTATATATATATATATATATATATATATATATATATATATATATATATGGGTTTTGCTAGAAGCCACCCATGAAGGTGTCTTTTAGCAACCCACACATCAAGGTGTGATTTTGACTTTTTAGTTATAACTTTGCTAAAAGACACCTTCATAAAAATTAGTTGGTGTCTTTTAACAAATGCTCATAGAATGTTACACTGCAGGTCAATAGGGAAGACAAATGGCTATGGACTTTGGAGAACTCAAATGCCTTCACTGTTCGTAGTCTGTATAATTTTCTTACTCTTCAACCGCATGTTGAGCTACCAGTTGATGTTTCTTCTATTTGGCATAAGGATGTTCCGCTTAAGTTGGTGGTGTTTGCATGGCGTTTGTTTCGGGATAGATTGCCTACAAAGGACAATCTCCTCCGGCGAGGTGTTATTAACCATGATTCCAGGATGTCTGTGGCAGGGTGTGACTCTATCGAATCGTCTTCTCATTTATTTTTACATTGTAATATTTTTGGTTCTGTTTGGCACTTGATTTATAGTTGGATTGGCGTCTCAGTGACCAACCCATTTTATGTGCCTGATCATTTTCATTAGTTCGGCTTTTGTGGTGGTTTCGGGAAGAGGCGGCGCTGAATTTTACAGGTTATATGGTTTGCAACTGTGTGGAAAATTTGGAAGGAAAGAAACAACAGGTTGTTCAAAGGCAAAGAATGCCTCGTTTTTCAGGTGGTTGATAGGATTAAGTCCATCTCCTATATGTGGTTGAAGGCGAAGTACGTAACTCTTCCCTTCAATTTTCATGGCTGGTGGCTTAGTCTGTTCACCATGTTGGGCATAGGCTAATAGTTTCTTTCTATTTGTATTTCTTTTCATGCTTTTGTTTCCCTATGTAAATATTGTTCAGACCTTGTTGTTCTTCCTTGGTACACCTTGTGCTAGGAAGAACGCTTTTATTTGGTAATATATTTTATTTTAGCCTCTTCAAAAAAAAAAACTGCTCATAGAATAACTTGCTAAAAGACACCTTCATAAAATGTGTCTTCTAGCAAAACTCTCTCTCTCTCTCTCTCTATATATATATATATGAGAAGGGATCCATCGACTCTAAAAGTAAGTGTATAGAGTTACTCTTAATCGTGATCCTTCGTTTTAATAGTAATTAATGACTATGATTAATTTATGATAATTGTTACAGTGAGGATTAATTTGTACTTCTGTCAAGTTCAACTGTGATACACAATGTCGCTGCTTCATCCCAAAAGACAAATACAGTGTTATATGCCATTAACAAGGTTGCATTAATCAATTGTATATAATGGTAAGTTAACAAAAAGAAAATGAAAAAGATGACATGAAGAAAGGAGGAAAGCATCAAGGTCGAACTGAGTAAATTGAGAACTGTGAAATTGAGACCGGTGAAATTGAGAATTGCGATAAGGAAGAACCTATTAAAATTGAAGAATGAAAGGTTGTTGAAGGTTGATCGAGAGTACCATAGAAGAATCAAGGAAGGTTGTGCATGTCGTTGGACTTGAAAGGAGTACAAAACTCACAAAAGGAGGAGTACAAAACCCTCACCGACCTGGATTTGGTGTTGTAATAAAGCACGCAGTTTCATGTTGTACTCAATCACAACCACTGATATCACATCGAACGGTTTAGATTACAAAGCAGTTTTATGATCCTGACCATTAAATCAAATCAGACGGCCCTGATCTGTTACAGCGTCCTGCTGTAACAACAGGAAATCCAAGTCAGACCCTCACCATAGCAATTATTATCAATTAATCACATCTATTAATTACTTTTAAAATAAAGGGTCATAACTTGGAGTAACTTTTTATAGCTACTCTTGGAGTCAATGAATTCTCTCTCTCTCTCTCTCTCTCTCTCTCTCTCTCTCTCTCTCTCTATGTATATATATGTATGTATTTATGTGTGTAGGGATGAGAATAGGTCATGTCGGCCTAAAAGGGTCTACAGCCTAGCCTACGACAGGTCAGGTCAAACTTTTTTCTTAAATAGAGAAGACTTAGACTTTTTTAGAAGCATATTTAGGTTTAAAGGTAGGGAGGCCACATACCATTCAAAAAGTCTCTTAATTCTATTTGACCGGCCTATTTAAGTAAACATGAATAATATTATTTATTATTATATTATATTCTGTATTTTGAATTAAAATGTAAATTTGTTAACTTTTTCAATAATTTAAGCTTATTAGTATACGTTAATTTTTTGCGTATATAAATGTATTATTATAAACTAAAATTGAAATATGATACAATATTTTGTCAAATTCCCTAAAATCTCATGTTGATTATCAAAAGACAGTTTAATCTAATTGATTTATTAGCTTGCTAGTCTATTTAAATTTAGATCACATTGTTTATTTAAAGATGTTCATAAGATATAAGCTTTTAAACATGCTAGCAGGCCGTATCACACTTTCAGAAGGTCAGACTTAGGCCCAAAAAGTACGCCTATGATAGGCCGCAGACCAGACTTAGGCTTTAAAAAAAATTGACAGGCCAGACCTAGACCTTGCAAAGCCTAACTCGGCCTAACCTATTCCCACCCCTATGTGTGTGGATATTTATGTCATTAACTAAATATCTCACCTTCTTTCCTTCACTTTCCTTCTATTTTCACTTATACCAAACAACTCAAAAATCATCACACTTTCTACCCACTTTCATTTCTTCAACAATGTTTCCTTTTACCTTCTTTCCTATCACTTTTCCTTCCAATCCAAAGAAAGCAAAAATATAATTGACTAAAATGTATTTGAATGAGATAATTGAAAATTTATAATTATAAACAATTCAAATTATTTAATTAAACTATATTGATTTTCAAATGATTTTGTCTCCAAATGGTATAATAAAAAAGAGAGTAGGTGATTGACTAAAAATATATTTATTTTATGAAAGAGACTAAAATATATTATTGACTTAACTGTTCGAGGTCATTGACGACCTCCAGCTCGAATTGATAAGTCTTGGTAAAACATATATACATCACCATTTAGAACGAGTTGCATGTGAACAAAGCTATTTTGATTGGAATTTGCATTTCTAAAACAACACACTCATTCATTTTTTCTTCACTTCTTCCAAAATAGCAAAAGAGTTTTTATATCACATTCATCATCAGATCAAATCAAATCAACAACAAACACAAAAATTATGAGTTTCTTCTTTTTCTCTCTATTTTCTCTCCTTTTGCTCTTTCCTCTTTGTTTTATTTCATTTACTCTAGGAGCCACTTTACAAGAAGATGAAGGTACATAATAACAATCAATTTTACCCACTTTGCATGTTGTTGTTCTAATCTTTTTGTGTATTTATTTCAGTTGAAGCTCTGAAAGACATAGGTAAAACACTTGGGAAGAATGATTGGGACTTCAGTGTAGATCCATGTAGTGGAAAGAATAACTGGATATCTTCAACTCAATTACATGGTTCTGAAAATGCTGTTACTTGCAATTGCTCTTTTCAAAATAACACTCTCTGCCATGTTGTTAGCGTGTACGCATACTCTTCTTCTTTCATTTACTTTTTTTTTGTTAATGTTTCTTGCTGTCTACAATAATACTAGAGATAGACAGTTTACAATAATGCTAGAGAGAGATAGATAGAGGATAGTTGATAGTTTAATATTGAAACTAACCAAATTGTCAACACTAGACCACATGCAATGCAAAGAATGGTTTTGGTAAGTCTATGGGCGAAAATTGGGTAGAGATTTTTCTTAAAATAGATGAATTAAATTTCTACTAGTTTCTTTTTTGGGGTTACAAGAGATATTTTATTTTAGAGGAATGCTAGCGACACTCACTTTTGAACACTCTCTCTAACACTCACTCTTTTATTGGTTTAAATCATTGTGAGTGTACACTTTGGAAATAGAACTCACACAAAGTGGTGGGACATGCATGAATTTCATCCAATAAAAGAGTGAGTGTTAGAGAGAGTGTTCAAAAGAGAGTGTTGCTAGCATTCCTCTTTATTTTATGGTTCTTGTTGACCAGTGCCTTCAGTACAATGATTAAGGAAACTATAAATAGAAAATTTGTCTTGAAAATATAAATTTTGACTTTAGATTAAGGTACCGTTTGACCAGGCTTTTTTACGGTCTAAAAGCTACTTTAAAACAAAGTTAAAATAAAAGTCTTTAAGAAAGAAGATAAAGTTGTTTGGTTTCTATTTTTTTTTTTAGTTTTAAAGCTATTTTTAAGTTAAAAGTTGTTTGGCAAAATATTGTACAAAACTTTGAATTTGTTATTTTTTTGGTGGTATCTGGGGTTCGAACCCCGAACCTTGCATATATTTATGCATTTTCCCTATCAAGTGAGCTAAACTCACGATGACAAAACTTTGAATTTATTATGAATTAACATAATAAATAAAAAAATGTTTAATTTTTTAAATAAAAATACTCAATGACGTTTATTTTGTGTAGCATGAATACAAATTCGTATCATCATATAAAAGACTTGTTAAATATTTGAATCAGAGAAATAATTAAGGAGGCTCAAATAATGACATAAATAATATCAAAATAGATAAGAATTTAAATATTTGTTATACTCTATAACAAATTTCGTTATAAGAATACCGTATTTTTCGTGCCATTCAAAAAGATAAGAATATAAAGAATTTATATTATATGATATTATATTTGTTATATTGTTGGTATTATTGAAAAAGATATGTTTGGTTTTTTTAATAAGAAAAAGATATGCATAATTTGTTACAATATAAAGGTGCAAAATATATATAAGTATAATTTTTTTAGGCATCTATACTTGTACTTTTAATTAAAATCAAAATTTTATAAAAATAATTATACGCATTATGCAAGACTAAAAAAATTATACGCATTAGCATAGCAAAAAAACAGACAGGTGAACATAAGGTATTACTCGAAAACGCTAATGTGTGTGTATATATTTGCGAGTAGGGATGACAATGGGTAGGGTACTATTGTACCCTTACCCATACCCGCGTTTGTAAAAAATGCCCGTACCCGAGCCCGTACCCTCATGGTAACAACTTTAATGTCTCTCCCCATACCCTATGGACACCTAAGTGTTCATACCCGTACCCATTACCCGCACTTTAATTATAAAAAGATAATAAAAAACATCACAATTGAAATAAAATTATGATCCAATTTTTTTTTAAAGTAACTCATAAAATAGTAGAAATCGTACCATTTAGCAAAATAAAATAAAACATCCAAAATATTCTTCGAAAATTAAAATAAAAACATTCAAAATACATATAAAAAGGTGCATGTTAAAATAAATATCAAATTGATTTAAATCATAAATTTGTGCTCGTGAGCTTACGAAGGTAAGGATGAAACGATTACCGTATTAGTTTTTAGGTTTATGTTTAAATAGCTAAATAATTTAAATAATTGTACACAAAAAAATAAATAAAATATTTATTATATTATATAAATATGTATATGCGGGTTGCGGGGTTGGGTAGTATAATGCCCTTACTCGGACCCAAGACCATACCCATAAAAACGGGGTTTTACCCTACCCATTGCGGGTTTTTCCTGCGGGTGCCCATCAGGTCTGGGTCCAATTGTCATCCCTATTTGCGAGGTTGAAGAAAGAAAATAAAAATATTTGGTATCATTATGTGACAGTGTGAATAATAATATTTGTGAGGTTGTGATGATTAAACGATATTAAAATTAAATATATAAGTGATATAAAAGATGATAAAATTCCTTCAAAAATAAGATAATAAAAATAATAAAATTAAATGAAACCTCCTTAAAAAAAATTAAATGGACCGGTTCAAAAAAATTAAATTAAATTAAATGGAAGAAAAAAAACATATTGAAATATAATATTAAAAAATAAAAGAAAAGGTTCCCACGTGAGTTGAATAGAGGTGCTTGTGAAATAAATTACCGAGAAGTAGTTTTTTGAAGTAGCATTCAACAACTTTTGGCGAAAGTTGATTCCATTCAATTTTATGCATTCTAAAAAAAACTTTTTTTAGAAGGTACTTTATTGATATTGTGTTTGGTCTAGCTTCTCCTTAAAAATGTAGAGAGGCTGAAAAAAAAACCTGGGCCAAACGGTATCTAAGTAATAATTACACCACTTTTTATAAAAGTTACTTATTTTAGTTGCTTAACCAATGTCCTGGGGGCACTGTGTAGCATTCTCCTTTTTTTTATAAGGCTGGGAGTAGGTTGGACATCAAGGATCACCAGAAACATCTCAACTAGGTCGACACTTAATTGAAACTCTCATCATCTACCTTCTACTCCATATATATTATTAAAAAAGAAAAAAATACATATACAAGAGGGGAACCAGGCCAAAACCCTAAAAAAGAAATGCTGAAGAAGAAAAGAAACAAGAGAAATCAATAGGGACTGAAAGGAACTTCAGCCGAGACACTTTGAGCTAATAAATTTTGCACTAAATTCATTTCCTTCTGTAGAACTGGATCCACCGGGTCATCAGGACCAGTAGTAGTATTCTGAATAGGCTTAATTGCACTTTTGAACCCCTATGTTTCAAGAAGTTGTGATTTTGGCCCCCTAACTAATTAAAATACAAAACAGCCCCCTATGTATTGGATCTTTGGCAGTTTTAGCCCCCTAGACCAATTTTGACTCGGTCAACGCTGACATGACACTTCAAAGCAATGCACACGTGGCGGATTTGAAGTGCCACGTCAGCGTTGACCGAGTCAAAATTGGTTTAGGGGGCCAAAACTGCCAAAGATCCAATACATAGGAGGTTGTTTTGTATTTTAATTAGTTAGGGGGCCAAAATCGCAACTTCTTGAAACATAGGAGGTCAAAAGTGCAATTAAGCCTTCTGAATATCTGGCACAAAGTCTGTAGCCAAAGTGAGAACCGGCTGAACACCATGGACAGTATGCACTAAGTTCGTGCCATGTAATGGTGATTGTTGCCTAACTAGCTCATCAGAGACGTTATGTCAAGACATATAAAACGTAGTCCGAGACTTTTCAATATGTTGTGGGACTGTATCAATAGAAATAAATACATGTGCATCAATATGGTCTGATGGCTACTAATGCTGAGTAACAGGTAGCTTAACGCTATCTCTGCGTATGTTTGCAACCTTAGCTCCATCGTCTGCGTGCACCTCCTGCTGACATGGGGGAAAGAGCAGCTTGTATCGAAGCCTAAAGCTTTAGAGTAGCCAATGCCGGAGCGATTATCCTTCGCTTTCCTTCCTTGCGTCGACTGCTTCTGCGAAAGTTCAGTTTTTTTCCTTTATCAATTGGAAGAACATTCTCTTGTTTGTCTGATTTTTTCGGAAGTAACTACCGGCAAGATGCTATATTATGTCCAATACTTTTACAGTGAGTGCAAAAATCAGGCAGCCCCTCGTATTCAATTTCTACCAGAAATGCATAACCTTCCCGTTCCACCATAACTTCATAAAAAATGTTCCCGGAAAGGTCTAAGTCCTCCAAAACTTTGGCATAATGACCAAACAATCTGTTCTTGTTCTTAGTAACATTATCAATTGACAACGGAGTTCCGATAGCCCATGCTATTTTATAAATATCAAAGACATATTCTACCATTAAAAAAAATGACAAATATGACTCCTTTGTTTGGTCCTTTTATCAAAAGTTATATTTCCTTTGATTTTGATCGAGTCAACACATACATTACTTCTCATTTAAGTTAATATGATGTCTCTTATCTCTTTAGAGAAGAAAAAAATGCCACATATGTGAACCTTGATGTTGACCGAGTCAATGCTTATATATTTTTTTGAAAGAAGAGTCGATGCTTATATGACATCTCATTTAAATGAGTAACATTTTTTTTTATGGAATTTAAATGAGTAACATATCACGTGTAATTGAATTAAAAATAATATAAAAAGTCATATGTTTATTGATAAAATTAAAAATAAGTAAGAAAAAAGAAGGCACGTGAACTCACAATGACAAACCCAGGAACTTCATCAAACCCAAAAGAAAAATAATTTCCCAAAATCTACAATGCTGATCGTATCGTATCATACTACAAAGAGAAAACTCAAGTATAGAGAAAATTATTCTTTGGCGGTGTATCATACTACAAAGATAAAATTCAAATTCAGCTTCATGATTGATGAATATTAATAATTGAATTCGAAATTGAACTTCAGAAATCGTCAACTACGGTTAATTTAAGCTGAATTAGTCACATCAACGAAGAAACCATAGGGAACAATTGTGCCTTCAATTCGGTTGCAAGGTGGTGACATTACAAGGTGGTGTTGGTAGAAAGAAAGACGGGTAATCCTCACGTGCCCCTTTCAATTTTCTTTTCCTTTTATTTTTTAAATTTAGTATATACATGTGCGGCAATTTAAATTTTTATAAATTTTAAAATTACACATGTGGCGTCTTAAGTGAGACGTTACGTATGTATTGACTCGGTCAAAATAAAAGGAACAACTATTTTTGCAAGATTGATTAAACATAGAGACCATATTTGTGATTTTTTTTAATAGGAAAATGTTAACGAGTGCCTCCGGGGCACTCTTTAAGGATCATAAATAGTAAATATTTATGAAAATACATGCAATCAATGCTTTGAAAATCAAAATATTTGACTTTTTTAAAGAATAATTGCTTCTTTTGGAATGGTTAAAGAGTGTCTCGAGAGCACTCGTTAACAAGACCATTTTTTTTAATATGGCTAAAATTTGCTAGATTGAATGAAAAGGTTAGGGGTAAAAATGCTGAAAAACCAAATTTTTACTAAAAAGAAAGTTTTAGACATGCATTATATCACGAAGAAACCATCAATTTTGTTTATAAACTACCACTCTATCACTAATTTAGTCTTTAATATCATCCACAATGATAGTAAACTGGCAATGATTTTAAAACGTGTCTCACATATACACATAATTTATTTATAATTTTTCAATAAATATAAATATTAAAGACTGAATGACTCAAATTGTTGTAAACTAAAGAGTTCATAGATAGGTCCACTGATATATACTTTAATGTGTATTTAGAAAATATATAAAAAAAATGAAAAAAGTAAGAATTACATTTACTTTCAGATGGTGTGACCAACATTTGTATACTTTCTTTTCTATTTTAATTGTGGGTCTCATTAGTTGTTGAAGAAAGTTAGTCCTTATATAGTTGTCTGTAACTAATAGGTACCCATTTGTTTTTTCCTCCAATGAGGTTATTGTTACCTAAATAACTCTTCATTGAAGATGTTCTAAGGTATAGAAATAGAAATATATTAATATAAGTAGTCCCTAAACTATTTTTAGTCCATCAACATTATCTTTGAATATAATTCTCTCTTTTATTTTTAAAGTAAATGAGACTATATTAAAGGATTAATCGTAGGTTATGAACTACTTAGTATATTTCTATAGTTTAGTAACTATGCTCATGAGAGTGATTGTTTAGGGACTAAATTGATGATTTATTCATTAAATCACATGTCATCTTTAGGCAACATTGCTATGCTAATTTCTAAATTATCTCCTTAATTATCTCTGTGGTTAAATGCGGATGTATGCATATATACAACTTTTTTACACTTGATATGCATATTCTTTTTAAAGTTTTCACTTCTAACAACACTAATTAATGGTTTAATGGCCTTACAGTGTTATAAAAGCACAAAACCTTTCAGGTACTCTTCCACCTGACCTAGTGAGGTTGCCTTTTCTCCAAGAAATGTATGTTACACTCAATAAACTTACAGTCTCACTATTAAATTACATCATTTTTATTAAATTTTATTATTGTATTGATTACCTTTTATTTTTGGTTGATACAGCGACCTAACCCTCAACTATCTTAACGGTACAATTCCAAAACAATGGGCCACATTAAAACTTGTAAACATGTAATACATACATATCTTTCTCTCTTATGGGTTTCATTTTAACCATGAACCAGTTTTCATTCATTCATGTTTTCTAATGGTTATTTATCTTGTACAAAATTCATGAAATATGAAACATTGTACAATATTGTTTCTTTTGGTTAAGTTCCTTCTACGGAAATCGTCTATCCGGTCCAATTCCAAAGGAGTTTGGAAACATCACCACTCTCAAAAGCTTGTAAGTATTTTGTTTGAGAATTTGTCCCATTTCAATTATTTGTTGTAATATGCTGAGCAACTTTATTTTAAATGAACA
>Ga0228710_1012876_pt1 | contig 10199 bp, 8 predicted proteins | sample MedpolnodulmetaG_FD_177995 | JGI IMG/M metagenome (GOLD analysis project Ga0228710, IMG submission 177995) | Root nodule microbial communities from Medicago polymorpha collected in Santa Monica, California, United States - pink nodules | ecosystem: Host-associated > Plants > Roots > Nodule... | reverse complement strand
CACTACCCAAGGTGATTACAATGTTTATCCCAACCCTAGAGACCCTCCTTACAAAGATACTCAACCCTCAAGTTCCCCCCTTTGTGAACCCTAGGCCTCTAGCTTCATCTCTCCTTCAAAATGCTACAGTATCCACTTAAATACTAGTCACAGCAGTCCAAAATCGTGTCACGATTTTGACCAATCGTGCCGCGATTGCCTCTGAACAACCGTTGTGACCAGTCCCTTTCAGGCAAACTTGGTGAAGAAGTTGTTGAATCGCGTCACGATTTCCCAAATCGTGTCACGATTTTCCATCTCAAGAACCAACCTCTCTGCCAATCCAATCGTGTCACGATGCCCAGAATCGTGACACGATTTCAGGGTTTCCTGAATTCTCAATTTGAAGCCAATATACAACAGAAACAACTCTAGTGCTTTAGCCTTCTTTCCGACTTCAATTGCGACTGTAGTTTTCCCTGATCCGCCCAAACCATAAACTCCTATCATGTAGGTGTCATCATCATGGAGGGCCTCGAAGATCTGATCAACAACTACTTTTGTTGGTCCAAAGCAAGTGAAAGTTTGGGACACCTGATGGGAGAGACTTCCAGGAAGAGGAGCACGGTGAGAAAATGGTTTGATGTTGCTTTTTCCTTTGAACTTTGACATTGTCTCTATGTTCTTTACAATTTTCTTAGCATAAGCGGTATCTTCCCAAAGTTAGAAATCTTCCTTGAAAGCAAGACCTTTCTGCTGTAATCCGCTGTTCTAAATCACCTACCTCTTTGAGTAGATTCTCCACGTCACACAGCCATTTTTCAACTGGTTTTTCAATTTCTTCAGTTCATTGTTTGGCTTGTTCAACCCGGTCCAGCAAGTTATCTCGTTCGGAAATCAGCTCTTTCTTTTCATTCTCAAGATCCTTGATGAATTGATTAACGCAAAGACATTGTCTCCCTAGTTGTATTCCTGGTTCCGCCAAATATTCCGCCACCTTGGAGAGAGTGGAGAGAACAAAATCTGACATTGATAATCTGACAATAAAGTAATGTGAATAGTTAGTGAATGGTTCATAACATATAATGTAGTTACTGGAGGATAAAGAAACATCTTTATGTACAAAAAGAAAATACAGTAAAAAATATATCAAGCACTAAAACCATACAAAATGTTCCCAGATCAACCCACTATTAATTATGAGGATCAAAACCAAGCTAAAAGTTTGAGACCACACTTCAAGTACACCCTGATTAAAACAACTCCAGCTTATTTCAACTTTCATGCCCAAACAAAGGTAGATATCCAAATTGAAACAGCAAATTCAGAAGTCAAGCTCAGCTCACATCAAACCAACACCAACACAACAAAAACCATGTAACCAAAACAAATCTGAGTGAATCAACAACACACCAACCAATCCACTAAATCATAAGGAAAACCATGTGATTTCAGTAGTTCTAAGCAAATGCAATGGTTATTCGTCTACAGTTGCCAATGTGATGAGTGGAAATGGAAACTCGGTATGCTGTTATGGAACGGAAAGGATCAGGAGATTGTATCTAGATACAAAAGAGATAGGAGAGACTTAGTTTTGTATGTCTAATGGAATAAGAAAACAATGTCTATTTGCTTGAATTATCTTCACTTTGATCAACTTTTAAATGAATCTTTGTTTGTTCTCATCAATCATCAATTGATAATGTCTTTTATGTTAAAGCACAGTGAGATGTTTGGGAAAGTATGTAGTTGTTGCAAGCAAGGTGCCTCTTTCTACAGACCAGATTTGGATGACAAACGTCTGCAAAGAGCGGTAATAACCTGGGTTGCACCGGTGGGCTAGGACATTTCAACCTATAAAGCACGGATATGGACACGGACACGGATACCGGACACGACACGGACACTGACATGCCGACACAACTAATAATTTGAAAATCTCGGTACAACCATGTGCATGGAAAATCTTCCCACCTGTACAATCATAAAAAAAACAAGATTAAATAACTCTAACAAAAATATTTCTCTAAGTATTATGTATGTGTGCGTGCGTGCGTGTCTATATATATATATATATATGCCATGAGTTGGACCTATAAATACATTAATCTGTTTTTGTTATATAATTGAGTTGCTATTAAAAAAACTAAAAAATATGCCGATACATCGATAAATTATCAGTAAAACTGACACTTAAATCCTATATTTAATTACAAGTGTCGGTGTCGGACACGCCTAATCCGAGGAGTGTCCGTGCTTCATAGTTTTCAACTAATAGTCTAATATTGAAATTGGTGTCATCCTAGAAAAATAATCCTACTCCATTCCATTATCACAGGTGGTGATTCCACTAAGTTTGCAAAGAAGGGTGGAGGGTTTGGTGCAGGAGTACCTTGATCAATTACAATTAAACTCTGAAAAGATAACTGACTGACTCTATGGATAAAATTCCACTGTCATGTTAAAGATATAGAAATGGATAAAAATGCCAACTTTTTGTGGAAATGCTAAGGTTCTCTAGAAGAGGAGGATGAGGATGCATAATATGCAAAGATCTTGGAATTAAATTCAATATTCTTAGTGTATATAACATGTTAGTAGAGAACAATATTTGACATTGAATAATCTTAGTGTAGATAAAGAAAACCAGAGAAAATTAGCCTAGATCAACACAATTAATTATGAGGATCAAAATAAAGGTAAAAGCTTGAAACCACACTTCAACTAATTGAAGCAAATTTCAACTTTCACATCCAATCAAAGATAGATATCCAAATTCAAACAACAAATATCAAAAGTCAAGCTTAACTCACACCAAATCAACACCAAGACAACAAAAACCATGTAACCAAAACAAAGACAAATCCACTACTCATGAAATGATGTATAGATATAAAAATAAAACCTTTTGTTTGCAATCCCAAAAATACAAAAACAAAAACTAACCATGATTTAGGGTTACACAATGGTTTACAAAGATTGCATAAAAAACTTAACTTTGAGCTCATAATAAGGTATAGATATGGAACATAAACTTAGTTTCAACTACAACAAAATGAAAAGATCAAATGTATGTATCATATGCCATACCTTTTGTTTCAAATAGAATGTTGTTGCTCTCTCTCTTGATCTTCCTTCTCCCACACGAATACTGATTTTAGAGATATTTCAAAACTAAAAAAAAAAAAAAAAACTCACAAAAAAAAAAAAAATAAATTTAAAAATAATAAAAAAAAAAAAAAAAAAAAAAAAACTTTCACATAAGAGAAAAACATGCAAGGAAGAAGAAACCCTCAAAATGACTTTTGGGTTACATACAACAGAAGGAATAGTCAAAATGCAAAGCACACAACAAACACTCTGAACTTCTACTTGAGACACATACAAACCTAGCTCTGTCTTGTTTTTGGTCATATGAAACTGTCTCTCTGTTTCATGCATTTCCTTATATGGTTACAATGGTCCCCCCAACTTCTTTTTTATTTTATTTATCTTTTTTTTTCTGGTGCTATTCCTTTGGTCCCAAGGAAATGGAGCCCTGATCATCCGAAATTCAGATGCGACGTAATAAATTAAGGATAGTCTAGCTCAAGAATTAAATTCGAGTTCTCTAGAACAATTGACTTTTTTGGTGAAGCTCGTTAAACATTTTAGCTCAATTATTTGCTTAAATTCTTTTTATTTTAGTAATAATGGTTCCACCATTCAAATTGATATTATTTAGTTTATCATATTCTAATATTTCAGTTCAAACAAGTGCCAATATTTTATAATAGTGTATTGCTTAAATAATTTAAGTAAAGTTAATCAAATAATTGGATTTGGATGATTAATGAGTTTTCTCTAAAATGAATTGTTCAGATTAAATCGAGTTCGATATCTGGTGAAAACAATTATTAGTCAGGTTTTACTTAACCGAACTTCATAATAGTAAAGTCTTTTCCCCTATAAATCGTAGGATTAGCATCAAAAACTAAATAAATAATTTAAGAAAAACAAGTAAAATGAAAATATCACTATTCCTTCCGTCTCATAATTATTGTCTCTTTAGCATTTTTTTCTTCAACATAATTGTCACTTTACAATACCAATACAACATTTATTATTTTTTTCCACTATTTATTTATTGAATTCCATCTCACTTAACTACTTCATTAACTACAATTAATAAGGATGTTTTAGTAAATGCAACTAATTTTACCATTAAAATCAACGCAATTAATCATTTTCTTAATAATCGTACACAAACCTTAAACGACTAATATTGTGAGACAGAGGGAGTAGTAAGTAACAAAAATTAGCTTTCGACATACATTCATTTGAAAAAAAAATTGCATTTTTGTCCTAGTAATTTCCAAAATTTTGTAAACCGGTTCTATATTTGAAGGGTATTGCTACAACACACCCCTTCACTTTTCACTTTTTGTGAAGGTGTGATTTAGCATGAAACACCTTTTCAATTGGACACTAAAAGCCCTTTTCTCTCTCTTCAATTGTGTGTTTACTTGACGCCTATTAAAGTCATTATTCTAGTACTTGCGCAGAGAAGGAAGAAATACTCGTTCACGAGCCTCTTTGTCATTCAAATGATTTTTTTTTTGTTAAAAATAATCAAGTTAATGCTTTTTTTTTAATCAACACCAACATCACTGTGCCATATTTAAACTGGAATGAAAATACATTCACATCCATGGAGAAATTAATTATGATCAAAGAAATTGGATCGAAAACACATTCTCATTCATGGAGAAATTGGAACCAATAAAATTGGAATGGACTTATAAATAAAAAGGGAAAGAAAAAAAACTATACATTTTGAAGATGACTTTCTAGCATTATATATGGAGTGGTTTTCTTATCTCTCACTCTCAAATATGAAGAAATTGTCTTTGACAGTATGAGACAACAAAACAAGCAGGAGCAAGGTAAGTGTAAGATGAACATATAAACAAGAGTCTAGTTCTATCGACATTAGATATCGGAAGACTATGAAGATTGAAGGCAAAATAAGGTTGTTTAGTTTAAGAAAAGGAGCTGGTTGAAGGAAGTTGAATAGTGTGAAGAGATTTGTTGTAGCAGCTGGGAGAGAAAAAAGGAGATTTATGATTTTGTTAATAATTAAATTAAATTGAAATAACAATTCTACCCTTTTATCTTCATTGATTTTATAATGAAAGTAAGGGTTTTTAGTGTCTAATTGAAAAGGTGTTTCATGCTAAAACACACCTTCACAAAAGTGTAACGATACCCATATTTGAAATTTCAAATTTGACCCAAATATTTTTAAATTTGCATTTTAGATCAAATTTCATTTAAATATTTATACTTTTATCCCAAAATTTTTGGACATAATAAAAGTAGTCCAACAAATTCAAGAATATAGAATCTTATTACTTTATTCCAAAATTTAAAAAAATGGAAAGAAATTCAATTGAAACATCTAAATCTAAATTTTCTAAAAACTAATTTGTCTAGAATTTTTATAAACTCCATCCAAACACCCATAAAACTTGTATTTCGAGTGTCTTGTATTACATGTTTATCTTTTCAAATTGCAAAGTGATAAAGCAATAAACTAAATAATATAAAATTAAAAGAGGAGGTATATCGAATTATCCACGTAATTATATAAGGGTAATAATAAGTTTGGAAAGAGAAGGTGGCCATTATATCTAAAAATGAAATATACAGCTGTCTACTGTCTAGTTTGACCAATCCTTCAAAAAAGAAAGAAAAAAGTTTGACCAAAACATGAAACAAGCATGTGACTTATGACATAAATATCATCATAGGTTGCTTTGCATTTTGTGTGTATCTATCGCTATCATCTGAGTGTTTCTACTAGCTTGGAGTGCATTGTTTGTGCCATTGGTCTTGAACTCTGACCAATAGTTAAGGTTTAGGAGCTTATTTTGGGATTTTTTTTTTTCTTCTTTTGCATCAGTTTCTGATCCATCAAAGGTGAACGACTAATCTGATTCATGTGTAGAGGTATGTGCATTGACCAAGCGTTGTTTTCCCTGAGAATCGAACCCGATATTTCCTGAATACGTCCTTGCATGAAGCTCCTTGTCACTAGAGCTCAAACAACTTGGTTTTATTTTGGAATTTAATGATAGAATCTCAATTTGTGTAACTAAGTGGCCTTTAATGCCATTAGTTTTTCTTAATAATAGAATCTTAGAATACTTTTTTTCTTAGAATTTTTTTTATCTTAGAATTAATAAAGCTTCAGATTATCTCTGATGTGTTTTCTCTTTCCGAAAATGAATGTGTTATTTAAAAAAGATGTAACTAGACATTAGTTTAGTTGATGCCAAATAAATGTGTATATTATTTTTTTTGAACAATTAAATGTGTCTATTATTATTTGTACAAAACTATCTTCCCTAAAAAAAGAAATATTTGTACAAAAATATTTGTAATTGTAATTGTAACATCCTACCTATTAGGCAAATGAGATATTATCTTCTTTTGATAAACGACTGAGGCTCTATATCTTGATAGAGGCATTTCTGCAATTGGAATGTTTAATATTAGCACTGTCTATAGGCACTATAAAACTTAGTTTTCATTTACTTCCTTCACTTGGTTTTGCCTTTGCGAGAAAATTTTGCATGATCACAACCATTAATTAGACACACATATTTAAAAAATAAATAATATATATTAGGAAAATTAGCATGATGAAAGGTCAATTTTAGCCCCTCAAGCTCATTATCAAGATTCAAATTTGACACAAATGTTAGACCTTTCGCACATGCCGGTTGTGACTTGCGTTTTAGTTTAAAATTATGCAATTCGTAGATAACACATAAATTTCTTTACATGTGGTGTATCTCTCCTAATTACAGAGATTGACTCGAAGGCTCTAGTCAATATTGTCACTAACAAGTGCAAAATCAATGAGATGTGAAGGTAATAAAAGTGTTGATTGGATGATAAACTTTACTCTTTCTATAGATTCTTGGAACCTTCTTGTTTTGGAGTTCCTTCCTAGAGATCTTCAAGACTCCTTTTTAATGATATTTCTGAAACTTGCATGGATAAGAATGTGCAATTAGTTTCTTAGCTTTCTTTTGGACAATTGTCCCTTTATGGTACCAAAAAACAATAGAAAAATCATTCATTATCGAATTCTGTTAATTATCACTTAGTAAACTTCATTAGATCACTAATTTATATACTAAATTGTCTAATTACAATTTGCTGTTTACTACCAAACAACAATCCAACATGCTTATCAATAATCGGTGGTAGTAACACTCATTTATCAGGGCAAATAACACTCCACCATAATTTTTCTTCACTCATTTATTCTCAACCATTTAACTAATTGTTCAAAACACTCTCAAGCATTATCACCCAACCCTTTCTTCTCCAAAGACAAATCTTCAACCATTTAACTAATCGGTGGTATGTCAGTCTTTTTCTTCCTCTCAATCATGGACATATGTAGCATATAGCCACACCAAATTTCTCCCCAAAAAAAATTATAAAGGAAGGATGTCTATAAAAATAAAATATTAAAAATAAACTGACCGCTCATTTTGTTTCAATCAACAATTGTTAAGGTTACAGATGAATTTGGACTAATAAAACTAGTTCATATAAAACTACTAAACTTATTGTTTGGATAAAATATTTAATTTTATTCGACAAATTTTTTGACATACAATATCAATGTAGATTAGTTTCATTGATTCATTCATTTTTCCGTACCATTCATTATTTTTAAAATGCAGCTATAAAAGTACAGTGGTGTGACAAAATAGAGAATTTTTATAGGATGATGGTATAAATCTACTTTACATTGAAATTACATATCTTTTACATCCTTACTATTAGACCATTTACAATGAGCCTATTGAAAGTCACCTTCAATATGTTGAACCATTGTAATGAGGTTGTTGAAAATGATAGGAAAATGATGTGGAGGAAAGAGGTGATGAAGCAAATCAACATGTTGAACTCTGAACCGACCAGGCCACACGTCGCGTTTTGGTTGGACACAGCTAGCGCGTGAGATGCACACGCCGACAGGGCGCGTGTGGAGCCAGTGCACGTGGAGAGAGAAAGATAATTGGATAAAGCTGTGACACTTGGTAGATTACGATTGGCTGCTTGGATTTTTATCATCTTAATAATTTGGACTCAATTATTTCATTGCAAATAATATTTATTTATTTTTACCAAAATTCATGATTTTTTTTCTCTATAAATAGAGACTTGGATCATTTGATTTGGACACAGAAAAAAAAACCAAGTTTTTCACTCTCTTAATCTTATTATCAGCTTTCTATTAGCTTTTCTTTTGAAGTTTTAGTCTTTATTTAGTGAAATGGATCCCAATAATAATCAATTCAACACCCAAAATTCTTCTGATTACCCACTTAGCTACCAAAATCCCAACAATTATCAATACCCAAATCAATTTCCCAACCAACATCCTCAAAACCCAAATCAATTTCTCAACCAACATCCTGAAAACATACCTAATTTGTGTTTTGCATCAAATTTCAATCACCCATCCTCTGTTCCAAACAACTTTAATCCATATTATAGATCTATGATGGGATATCCATCTAAAACACCCCATTTAATGGTTATATGCCAATGGTGAATGAAAATTTTCAGAGTGTTGGTGAATTTCCTGAATTTTCAACACAAATAAATCGTGGTGGAATGACAAGAGCTAATGAAGTCACTCCAATTCCAGAGGATACAACTCCTGAGAGCAAGAAAAACCAGCAACCAGCATGGAACACTGAACAAAATTTGGTGCTAATTAGTGGGTGGATAAAATATGGAACATGTAGTGTTGTCGGGAGAAACCAGATAGGTGAAGCAAATTGGGGTAAAATTGCTGAGTATTGTAATGAGCATTGCTCATTCGATCCTCCGCGTGATGTAATTGGATGCCGAAACCGTCTTAATTATATGAGCAAAATACTGAATAAATGGATTGGCGCTTATGAAGGCGCTAAGCGTTTCAAGGAAGTGGTTGGTCGGAGGCTGATGTTTTGGCAAAAGCGCAGGAATTATATGCATGTGGGAAGAATGTTCAATTTACTTTAATGGAAGAATGGCACACTCTCCGTGATCAACCACGTTATGGTAGTCAAGTAGGAGGAATTATTTGCTCAGGAAGTAGTGGATCTAAGAGATCTCACGACAGTGATGCATTTGGCTCAAACTCTATAGGATCTAGTGCTTGTCCAATGGGTAGGGAGGCAGCTAAAAAAAAGGTAAAAAGAAAAGCAAGGACCCTACCTTGGAGCAGGTGGAAAAGGAGTGGGTTGAATTCAAACAATTTAAGGAGCAAGAGCTTGAACAATTGAAAGAGTTGACCTTGGTGAAATAGGAGAAAAACAAATTGATGAAAGAAAAGACTGAAGCTAAGAAAATGAAACTGTATGTGAAGTTAAGTTCCGAAGAGCATCTCGATGGCCGGAAGAAAGAGCTGTTGGAAAAGTTGCAGCGTGAGCTGTTTGAAAATTAATTTCAATCAAATATTTATTTGTATTCGGTCAAAATTGTTAGTGTTGTCTAGTCTCCAGTGTTTGTCTTAATAATTGTCAGTGTTTTCTAGTCCCCACTGTTTGCTTTAATAATTGTCAGTGGTGTCAAGTCTGTAGTGTTTGCTTAATAATTATCTGTGACTTATTTCACATACTATTTGAAGTCTGTAGTCTTCCTCCATTCGTTGGAATGTGTGCCCATTATTTCACATACAATTTGCTTTAATAATTAACCCCACTGTTTACTATTTCACATACTTATTTCTATACAATAACTTATTTCAAATCCGTCAGTGTCCACCACATAATGTACTTATATATAGGGACTCATATCTACTTCCAATATCACAAATCTCATTTATATCTACTTCCAATATCACAAATCTCATTCAATCTACTTCCAATATCAAAAAAAACTATTCAATCTACTTCCAATATCACCAAATACTATCAATGGATCCTTTTGATATCGAAGCCTACAAACAAAAACGTGATATTGAAGACACTTATATCGTCAACTAATTTATTCAGCGTCGAAAAAAAATAGAGGAAGATAGTGCATCCCGTAGTAAAAAATATTTCAATAGAGATCATGCAGCGGCAAACCAAAGACTAATTGACGACTACTTTGCCAATGAGCCTACATATGACGATGCAATGTTTCGTCGTCGGTACCGGATGCAAAAACACGTTTTCCTT
>Ga0228710_1012873_pt1 | contig 10202 bp, 11 predicted proteins | sample MedpolnodulmetaG_FD_177995 | JGI IMG/M metagenome (GOLD analysis project Ga0228710, IMG submission 177995) | Root nodule microbial communities from Medicago polymorpha collected in Santa Monica, California, United States - pink nodules | ecosystem: Host-associated > Plants > Roots > Nodule... | reverse complement strand
AATTTTTCACAAGCTTCAACTAATTGCTCAGATAAACCCAAATCCTTAAATGATTTCATTTCTTTATTCTCTTCTTCCATTCTGAGTTGCTAACCTATGAATAAAATTTGATCATAAAGTTATATAAAGTAAAAGGTAAAAAAACCAACAAAAGCAATCGACCATAGGTCAAAAAGGTTGAAAGAAGGAGAATGCTCACTGTTTCAGGCGGCCAATGAACAACTCCGGCGACGTTTTTCGGGCAGCTGTGTTCAGGATGACTTGCGGCAAAACTTGGAACTCACGGCACTAAATATTGATATGAAGAGGATTCGGCCGGGGATGGAACAGGTTTTCTTTTTGGGTTTTCTCTTTTTGTAAAAAAACGTTTTAGGGTTTAATTTTTTTTTTTTGGGTAAAATGCACTTTTGTCCCCATCTTTCTAAAACTAGCGATTTTGACCTGTCTATTTTGAAAACTGCACTTTTAACCCTACATCTTTCGGTCCTTTTGCAAAATTGCGGTCCTCCTTGATTTTGACTGGGTCAAAGCTGATCACTGCGGTGTGTTTTTTAAAAAATAAAAATTGACACCTATGATATTTTTAATCATTGCAAATATTCACTTGAAATCATTGCAAATCGTCAGGAACCAAATTTCTACGCTCATCAAATGTCAAAATTCAGGTAATGTGAAATCTAAACTCTTTTGATTTAGCTGGTTTTTTAGCTGTGTTGGTCGTTTCTGGATGTAGGTTGAACGTGAGTTAACTCACCTTGGGCCAACGTGGATTAACTCACGTAGGTGTAAAACCAACGTGACTTACGTCATGTAGGTGTTAGATGAACGTGACTTAAGTCACGTTGGCACCCATAATTTGAAATTTTGCGCCATTTTTTTCTTTCTTACCTTGTTGCAAAAGTTATATTTTTTTTCATTGTTATTTTTTTATTCAATAGACATAGTGATGGTTGAAAATGTGGTGGATGATTGCGTTGAGCCGAAACCGGCCATAATTGAAGCTTCCGGCGAAGCATCTATTGATGTCAAACCAACCGTTAATGTGAAGTTTAAATTCAAAATTCCTTTAAAAGTTCACATTGAAGAAAAACCTAAATCGGTACCTACCGGTGTTGCCAAGCTTCACGGTTATGAAGTAGACACCACCTCATTTTTTTAACAAAGGAAAGCTGTCGTGAGTGACATGATTTGCTTGGTTGGGTTCGTCGACAAGCAGCAAGGGCGGGATGTACTATATCTATAGATAAATCTAGTTTAAAAAAGCCAACATGACGCTGAATTGTAAAAGGAGTGGTGTATACAAACCACCAAAGACAAGAAAGAAACCGAAGCTTGAAGGCACAAGCTCAAAGAAATGTGATTATCCGTTTAGGTTGCATGATTTCTTTAAGAAGTATACAAAAGATTGGTGGTTGGCAATGCTTAGTGGAATTCACAACCATGAGTTGGAGACAAAGTTAGTCGGCCACCTTCTTGCGGAATTAAAGAGGAGGAGAAAAAAATAGTTGTCGACATGATAAAGAGATTGGCGTTGCCTAGGAATATTCTCACGGGTTTGAAGAAAAAAAAAAAGTTTGACAAATATTAAACAAGTGTACAATGCGCGAACTAGATGGTGCAAGGGGATAAGAGATGACAAGACAGAGATACAATACTTGATTTCAAAGTTGGAGGAGCATAAATACGTCTATTTCACAAGAGAAAATAGTGAGGAAACCACTTTTAAAGATATATTTTTTGCTCATCTGGAGTCAATTAATATGCTTAACACTTTTCCGACCCGTTTGGTCATGAACTCCACTTACGAAACCAATTTCTACGGAATGCCATTATTTGAGATAGTTGGTGTCACCTCTACCAACCTGACATAATCTGTTGGTTTTTCCTTTCTTTCCTTTGAGCAAGAGGATAACTTTACTTGGGCACTTGGGATGTTGGTTGGTCTTTTGTCCTCAAAACTCAACATGCCTAAGGTGGTTGTCACCGATAGGGATAATGCTATGATGAATGTCGTTGCTAAAGTTCTCCCTGAAACTGACATAATACTTTTTTTATTTTTATACTGGAAAGAATGTAAGAGCTAAGTGCATCACAGATTGTAGAGTCAAAGTGAAGCCTAAGGATGTAAAAGTTAATGAGAAAGAAGTGAAGGAAGCGAAGAAGGAGAAGGCAAGTGATGTTGTTGACAAAATCATGAGTTCTTCGAAAGATTTGGTTGAATCTCCTACGGAGGATTCATATGCAAGTGCAGTAAAGCGATTCAAAGATGTATTGAACTATTTCTAGAGTTCCTTGCATATATTGAAACCACAATATTGAACATTGTTAAGGAAAAATTTGTGAGGGAATGAACAGATAAAGTCTTGCATCTAGAGTGTAGAACCACCAACATTGTTGAATCGGCTCGTGGAAATTTGAAAAAAAAAAATTTGAGGAGTAGTATGGGAGACTTGGAATCATGTTGGGAGGAAATAGACAAAATGTTGGTTATCCAATTTGGTGAGATAAAAGCAAGTTTTAAGGGAAGTCATATTGTCTTTGAACACAGATACAAAGGCAACTTTTTGTACTCTAAGTTGAAGGGTTATGTATCTAGACCCGCATTGTCTTTTGGGATGGAAAAAGGTCCAAGACATTCAGATTTGCTAAGAAAGATTGTGGTTGTGTTTAAAAGACATCGTACGAGTTGCCATGTGCATGTATTATTGCCATGAAGAGAAAAGGAAAATTGCCTATTCGATTGGATGAAATAGACTCTCATTGGCAAAGGTTAAATGTACAAGGAAAAGAGGTTGATGATGATTTTTCTGTGATGAAGGAGTGGAATGGCATTCAAGAACGTCTCAAAAAAGTTCCTAAAAAGATGAAACTCCATTTCAAAGAGCGATGCATTAACTAGCATTTTCGGAAGTCACAATGTTGTCTCCACCTCCAAGAAAGGTAGTTACCAAGGGAGCACCTGAAAGGGTGAGGTTACTCCGAAAGAGACATCCATGGGTCGAATCCCCTCTATGTGGGAGCTTGTTGATTCTCAATTTCCCGACAGTCAATCGTTGCAAACCAAGATATCACTTCCAAAGAGGGAAAGTGCACGTGTTGGCAATTACTCCCGCTCACACGCTTCGACGCCTACTCCACAACCGTTTCGGGATATACCATACATTACACAAATGCCAAAGATCATGAGGCCTTACATTGAAAATATTATGAATGTTAAAGGAGATGGTAATTGTGAATTCCGGGTCATAGCTAGACACGTGAGCATGGATGAGGAAAATCATGTATTGGTGCGTAGTGCACTTATTCATGACATGAAAAATAATAAGAGTGCTTATTTGTCGATATTTGGTTTAGAGGGGCGTTTTCAATATACCTTGAATGGTTAACACCCTCCAACAAATAGTGGTGGAATTGTGTTTGTAGATAAGTGGTTAACATTATCGGATATGGGTCACAATGTTGCAATTTGCTACAATAGAGCAGTTGTTTAATTGGTTTTTCCCGAAAGAGGTATATGTGAGACATATTTCCAATCTGAGGTGCTCTACCACTTAACCTACATTCCCACATCTTGTGTCTTGTCTTAATTCCCGACCACTTTCTTCATGTTTATTTGAAAGACAGTTTTCCATTACCACTGCCTTGTATGGAATGGAAGAATCACAAGATTGGTGATGCGGAGCAATGAGAGTTTGCATTTATGGATAGACAAGCCTTATTCAAAGACATCATGTTTAAGGATCTGAAACCGCCGAAAAAACCCAACTAATCATCTCAATCCAATTTATTGCGACACTCCCACTCCGTAAAAACCAAAAGGTGAATTTGAAGTCATTGAAGAAGATGAAAATGATGCCTTATCACTAGCTAGTTAGATAGGCCACTTTTTTTTGTTGGTGTTCGTCCTTTTTTTGTTGATATTCCACCGACATATTTTTTGGTGGCCCGTTATGTAACGCCGATATTTGTGGCCAATATGTAACTAACATTATATAAATTTTATATATATATATATATATATATATATATATATATAAAGTGAAATATTTTTTGGTGGTCGGTTATGTCACGTCAATTATTGCTCACATTTTTTAGTCTCTAATTATTCAACTATTTATTTTATCTTTCATTTGGTTTTATTTTCATACTTGTTATTCCATTAAATTTTGTGAAGTGAAACATGTCTGAAGATGCACAAGTTGAAGTTGAAGCTCATGTCCGATACTCCGTCATGAAGAAGACAATTAAGGTCTTTTAACCCCACCGATAAGTTGGATGAGTGGAAGGCACAACTTAACAAATACTTTGTCCATATTGGTGAAAATCAAAGAGTATCAATTGTATTTGTACAGGTGTCATGTGTTAACCTGGGGGAGGATAAGGATGAAGATAATTTAAAGACCGTGTATTTTTCACAAGTTATCTGTGACGATGGCGAGGTTGATTAAATGTTTAGGTTAATGGTTGAAAATAACATTTACATCTTTGTGTCCGATCTATTGAAGTTTAATATTTATTAACGTGTAATAGTGTAATATATTCGAATATGTGTTCGTAATGTTGCATTTTGATGAATTTGTTGATGTGTATTTAACGACGAATTTGTGTAATTTGAATCGTTTATGTGTGATTATGTGATTTTGTGTACTCCCTCTGTCTCTAAATAATAGTTGTTTAAAGTTTATGCACGATTATTAAGGAAATGATTAATTGTGTTGATTTTGATGGTAAAATTAGTATCATTTACTAAACCACCCTTATTAATTGTAGTTAATGGAATAGTTAAGTTAGATGAAATTTAATAAATAAGGGTATAATAAAATTAGTATCACGTTAACCTGTAATGAGCACGAGTTAACTCACGTTGGAATCAACGTGACTTTTACGTGGAGATATTTTTGTCGGTTTATATAGGAGTGAACAATTTTGTACGTGAGAAGATCAATTTTCACATCATAATGGTGGAGGAACGTTGGGAAGCTAGAAATGAAACTTGCCTATGAACGATTTTCAAAAGTAACAAATTTTTTTGATTGTGATTTTTTTTTTGTTGGTGTTTCAAAAGTAACAAATTGTGAAACCGTAAATATTTCATATTAATGCAAATATTTTAGTTTCTATTAATTTTCAACACTAATTTACAATATTATTTTTTCTTATAGAAAATGTCAACATTATTATTTTTATCTCTTTATATGTGCAATCTGGAATTTTACTTTAACTGGAATTCTCTTTTTCATATATATTACGTAAATAATATAAAGGTCAATTTTTGCTATATAATATGAAAATAATAGAGCTTAGCTTATAAATGTCACCAAATATATTTAAATAAAAAAACTTTTTTTCTTACTAGAAAATAAAATAAAAGAGCTTAGCTTAGAATAAATTAACTTTTTCTTCATGTAGTTATTTTTTATATTGTCTTTTACTCTCTTTTTTCCCCTAACTGCTAAACATAAAATTAAGTTGGACTAACAACACTTCTTTTGTTTTGTTTTTCCTTTTGGCTTCTTTTCTGGGGTCCAAAGATCTTTCACTACAAGAAAATCTGTTATTACCCAAGGACATAAGCTGTCTGTAGGAGCAAAAAGTCATGGGTAATCCGTCACTACTCTAAAAAATTATCCACGGCTTTGCGGCCACGGGTAATTGTTTGTGGGTAATGACATATTTTCTTGTAGTGTCTTCTTGTTGGAAGCTTGCATTCTGATTGTCATATTGCGTTTGATTGTTGTTATGTGGCTTGTGTTTGTGCTTTTTAGATGCACCCAATCTTGATACTTGCCTAGTTCTCGAGGTTGAATGACCAAATTTTGAAGTTTCTAAGGACGCTTGATGTCATTTTCCTTCCCAGCCACGTTTTGGGTGATTTGGTTGTGCGCATCAACTTTGCCATGATGGTTATTCATGATGCAGAAGAAAAAATAAAAACCATGGAAAGGAGTAAAACCACAGAGAGAGAGAGAGAGAAATAAATAAGAGAAAGGGGCACATAAGGAACAAAGAGAAGGCATAGAGCAAAAACAAAGAAGTAATTAATATATAAGAGATAGATTGTGTAAAAGTAAGCAAGAGTTGAGATTCATCTGAAGATGTAAAACGATAGAAGCAAAATTAAAGGTGCATAATCATGCAAACAAAGGACAACTATCCCTAAGCAAAGAATAACACACAACTAGTGGAAGGAAAACAAAGGAGAACAAGGTTTAAAGGAAAGAAGCAAGCAAAGTTAAGGAGAGGAACAAGGATAAGAGATGCATGGATAAGAGAAAACGGATTAAGGTTCACGATAATTGAATCTTGATGGAGATTCAAGGTGCGTCTTGGAACATTCTTATAGCATTTCGGGCCTTTCGAAAATAACCACCCATCGCGTGGGTCAGATACCTCGAAGTTTGGTTGGGTACAGGTACCTTGTAAGGAAAAGGTTTATCATGTAAATTTATATAAAAATATGACATAACATTGAAAGGTTAGATGAAGGACACATACCCAACCAAACTTTATGTATACCATTGGATTCACCTTGATATTATGTAATTATTGACGTGTTATTCATTAATACATGTAGACCTTTCGAAGTCATCGAATTATGTGCCACATCATTAAAAACACAACTCATCGTCAAATTTGAGTCTAAATATGATAAACTCTTACTTGGTCACATTTAGGCACATACAATTAAAATTTGACAACACATATGCATTGAATTTATTTTTCTAATAAAAATAGAAAATCAAGAGGAAGAGAGAGAACATGCCACCAACCCCAATTTTCTCCATTGTTTCTCAACTGGCATAAATAAAACCTGCGAAATAATATATAAAACCACAAGCTTCTTATCTCTTCTTGTGCAGTTAATATTTTGTTTGTTTTATTTATCTTAAAAAATTAAATAATCACAATCAAGCATTAAGTCATCAAAACCTCACACCAACAACCACTGTCTTGCTTCTCGAAGTCCGGTGACGCTCGGTGATGAAGAACTCGGAGTCCGTTATGATGAAGGATCGTCACTCATCAATGGAGAAGCAGTCTTAAAAGCCCGTGAAGTGTTGTTTATGGCGGAAGGAGAGAGGAAGGTATTAAGGAAGACGATGGGTTCTGACTAGGGGTGTGCAAATGGATTATCCAAATTGAACCATACTAGATTTATGGATGCAGTTTGGATCGAAAAACAACTTTCACAAAAAAAAAAAAAAAGAGGATTTTTTAAAGGAAAATGTTAACGAGTGCCCCTGAGGAGCACTTAAAATGGTAAGATTTTACGAAAGTTTGTGCATTTATTGCATTGGAAATTGAAGTCTTTACCTTTTTCAAGAATAGTTTCTTCATTAGGAATGCTTAAAGAGTGTTTAGGAACACTCGTTAACGAGACCTTTTTTTAAAAGTGATTCGATACAGTTTAGTCCGATTCAATACTGGTTCATGCTACCTGAACCGGATTTTGGCCTGAACCGGATTTTTTACTGAACTAGTTTTTTTACCCTAACAACTACGGGTTTTCGCTCTCACAACTCTCCAATTTCGCCACCGCGGTTTTCCGCTTCTCTTCGCACGATTTCAGTAAACAATCTTTCGTACAAATTAAATCAAGGAGATTCTTTTGCAGTGTCATGCCTTCATCGAGTTCATGTTCGAGTTCGGTGATACGACGACGTTTTGCCTCGTAGTTTTTGGAAGTGGATTGGAAATTAGGGTAGAGTTGGGAGCAGAAAACATATTCGATTTGGGACATTTTGTCTTTGGTTTCTTGAATTGATGCGACTAGGAGTGTGCTGAGACCGGAGACGAGTTTTTCGTCGGTGACTGGAGATGATTTTTTCGCCGTCAATGATGGTGGTGGTGATTTTGGTAAGCGCGTGTGAGGTAGGTACTCGCTCTGTTTTTTTTAAGGAATGTACTCGCTTTGTTATTGTGTTGGTTTCGTCCATGATGATAGTGAAGAATATGGATTGTGAAACGAGTATCCGGTTTTGAGAAATGGGTACCCAAACTGTTTTTTTATTTTAAAATTGAACTGGACCAGTTTTTGTAAATATTGGTTTGGGCTTTTTGGATTGGTTAACTGGATTTTCAGTTTTTATGCACACCCCTAGTTCTGACTTTTTCCTAGTTTTTTCTTTTTAATATTTTAAAATAAAATAAAATGAGTTGGCATGTTTATATTGGCTGTGCCAAAATGTGAGGTGTTGGACATGTGACCAAGTAGAGAAATTCTTTTATAGTCACAAATACAAATGAATAGTATTTGGGCATACACATTAAAAGATTTTTTCTAATAATAAAAAAGAAAATGATAATAAGATGATTTCGTGTTTCAAGAAATAACTTTTTTAATGAGATAAAATAAAGGGACTAAAACTATAATTAAACTTGTAGTATTTAATTACATTATATCCCATCACACCCCGTCTTTTTCCCTTCCCTTTGCTCCCTTGAACCAAACAAACCCACAATGAATACAGTCATGAAGTAATTATTGTACAATTTATATTACTTTATTCATATTGTAGTAGTAACTATCAACAAATAAATAATTATACGAAATATTTTAACACATGCTTATAATGTGGTATTACTTAATGTTAATATGTTGTTATCATGAAAATTGAAAAGTGCTAGTATATTCGTTCTTTTATGACTTGTTCTCACTCATCTATCAATCATTTTCTAAGACTCAAAACCTAACTAAATTATTGCGGTACAAAACATTGTTGCATTATTTATAAGATTCGAATCGATGTTGCTGTCATACTGCAGTTGCAGCCAAAAGTCACATGGGTTGAGGTGGAATATATCTCCACCTATGTAATTTTCTTGTATAAGCCTACAGCAATTGCAGCCAAAAGTTTGCTGCAGCCACATGTTTAATGTAATATATCTCCATCTATGTAATTTTCTCCACCAGATCCTAAATACATGATGTGGCATAAACTTACAATTAATTTCTCCACCAAATATATGTACGAATTCTATTAAAAAAATCAATTAAGGTATGTATTAGCAAATCAATTTAAATTTCTAGATAAATATAAATGGGTGAAAAACTTAAGAACAAGTTTTTTTTAGTGTATGTTGGGAAAGATGATTTGGGAGGGGAGGGGAGGGCAGTGCGAACATTTTTTTTTTTATATGAATTAAGCAAGCTATAAAATACTTTTAAAAATAAATGTGTTGAATTGTTATATGATAATAAATCATGGTATTTTTTCAAGTTTTTTAAAATTACAAAATATATATATTAAAATACAAACATAGCCCTCCAAAACTCAAATCTCTTCCTCAAATAGACCTTTAGAAAGAAAAAAAAAAATATTTAAATGTGTAACCAAACATGCTGCTATGAATCATATAAATGAATTAGAGTGATTTCTCTTTACCTAATAATAGAGAGACTCGCGAAGATGTGAAGTGTCTCATTAAAGAATTGAGACATCCAAAACGATATCTTAGACCGAGAAGGTGTGGTTGCCCATTTGATATGTACACCCTTCGGTTATAAATATAAGAAAAAGTTCATGTTTTAGATTCATTTAATAAATCTAAAATATGAATTTTTGCTTATATTTGTGACCGAAGGGTGTACATGTTAGTGTTATCCTTCCTTGCAACTCTTGAACATAGTATTGTAGAATGGTACATGATTTGGGGCTTAGATACAAATTATTGTAGTTTTATTTGAAATAGATAGATATAGGCAAATGTCTAGCGTACATCCGATACATTGTATACACCTAAAAAAATAGAGAAAATAATTAATATGATAGATTTTTTTTTTGACAAAATAATATTATAGATGTGGATATGATACGTTAGTGAGTGATGTGATAGAAAGAGAGAAATATGTCTCAATGAGTTTAACGCCGTTGGTATGGACATTACATGATTTATGCAGGGGTTGTGGTTCGAACCCGAACACTCCATTTCTCCACATTTAATTGTGTGAGCTTTAGCCACTAGACGAAAAAAAGAGAAATATAAATAAAATGGAGTGTTAAATGAGTGATGTAAAATTGGAATATCTATGTATCATTGTTTAATGTCCACCTCTTTCCCTTAAAAAAATATAAATTGTTGAAATTCCATAAAAAAAAAAAAAAAAAAAATAAAAAAATTTTTTTTATTTTTTTTTTTTATAAAAAAAATAATATTTTTTTATTAATTTTTTTTTTTTTTTTTTTTTTTTTTTTTTTTTT
>Ga0228710_1012869_pt1 | contig 10204 bp, 4 predicted proteins | sample MedpolnodulmetaG_FD_177995 | JGI IMG/M metagenome (GOLD analysis project Ga0228710, IMG submission 177995) | Root nodule microbial communities from Medicago polymorpha collected in Santa Monica, California, United States - pink nodules | ecosystem: Host-associated > Plants > Roots > Nodule... | reverse complement strand
CGTTTTAGTTTACAAAGTTTGTACAAAAATGTTTACAATTTATTTTTGATGCTAGACATTATTTAAACATATTAAAAATATTATTTATAAAAAAATTTATAGGAGTATTTTATAGTACTTTTTTTATTAAAAAAATGTAATTTTTAATACGGGCTGGCCCGTTTAGCCCGCGGCCCGTATAGGGCCGGGCTCGGGTAGCATATTTTAAGCCCGTTTTTCAACCGGGCTTTTTGGCCCGGCCCGATAAAGCCCGAAGCCCGTTAGAGCCGGGCCTAAACGGGCCGGGCCGCCCGCTTTGACAGCTCTAGAATCAGGGCAAAGTCAAACTATTAGTTTACTTAGTACTGCAAGTAACTCATTATTCTATTCAAATACCTTTTTTTTTATTTTATTTTTTAACATTTATCAAACACTATTACATTTGATTTAAGAGCCATGTTAACTTATGCCAGATAAGGAACTCAAAAGTAGAAATATTCCCTCAAATTTTGTGCATTCTATTTATTATAAATTCAAAAATTAAATTGAATGCACACATTCCAACAAAAAGTTACTATGTTGGGTTCCTTATCTTGTGCCCTTAGGGCACAAGTTAACATTTCCCTCAATTTAAAATCGCCATCAGTGCATTTAGGTATTATTCTAAACATAAAACTTGGGTAGTACAATACTATAGGCACTATTCTCTACTAAAAGGATAGTATAACTGTCACCAACTATTTTAAAAGTGAGAAAAAAATTGTAACTTGAAAAATTCTCTTTGTAACAGAAACGGTAAGAACAATACTTATGGTATTGCGTCTAAATTTAGTCCTTATTCCAAACATAAATAACTGGACGACATAACTAGTTCATTTAGGCATTATTATCTGAGCTATATTCAACTGAACTCCTTCAGAGTGATGAGTTCAAACCACGTAGATCAACGGAACCAGAAAGGACTGACCGTTTTCTCTCTTTCACCAATGTCCTATAAATAACCCTGCACAATTTTAAATATTCAACTTATAAAATGATAGAAGGGTATAGTAAAAAATAATATCTTTACGAATGTATCGAACAATGAACCTACCTCGAGCCTTCAAGCCACATCTCGGTAACGAGAGTCTCACCAGGGTAGACATGTAGAAGAAAACGGCCAGTTATGCTTTTTATCCTGTCGGGATCTCCTTGGCATATACTTTTGATAATTGCCCTTACTGCAAATCCTAATGTGCACAACCCATGCAATATTGGCTGCGAGAATCTTTGGCAATCGGTTAAAAACATTAGATTAGCCGTACAATTGAGAAAAACTACATAATAAAAAATGATCACAAAAAGAATAGTCACAAACTGATGATGTTATATCTTAATTGCTAATCTTCTTCAAACAAGCACACCAGTAATTTAAATGGGGTAAAAATTACAATCCAATTGAACTTCCGGAATTCAAAAGACAGGATGAGAGTACTAACCCGGCAACCTTTGCAAACAGGGGATCCGAATGCAGAGGATTGTAATCACCAGATAGTCTGTAGAGCAATGCCTGCCAAATAGAAAATATATTCAGAGTTTGTATATCGTAAATCATAACGAAGCATGTCTAAAGCTTTCAGACAATTTGACACCTAAAAGATATAAGACACTACATTATAGCATATCTACTAACCAAAGTTGTAAAGTATTTAAGAAAATGTAAAAGCTCAAAACCCCACATAGTAGGCCTGATTTCATGTCTAAGAGCAAAATTTGTTACAAAGAGAGTAATAGAGAAGGCAAGGAAAATGTAAAGACTGTAAATCCCATGTAAAAGCATTATTTCATGTTTTAGAGCAAAATTTGTTACAATGAGAGTAATAGAGAAGGCAAGGAAAATGTAAAGACCATAAATCCCGTGCAATAGCATTATTTCATGTCTTAGATGAAAATTTGTTACAAATAGAGAAATAGAGCAAAGACAAGGAAAGGGGGAAAAGAAAAGAAAAAAAAACATTTCCTGTAAATGAACAAGCCAATTTATTTCAAACAGGATTGAATAGCCACAGCATACCTGAGATGGGTGCGTACGATCCTCAAACACTGCAAAAGGCTTACTTTCAGGAATTTTTACAGCGGAGGTCTGGTTTGAAGGGTAATTTGAGTAAGAAAATGGTTTAGATGACTTCGAAAAGCCACCAGCACCACGTAGATAGACTGTTGTCCTGCAAGCAACTTACTAGTTACTACTTGAGTGTGAGTGTAACAAAACATTAAACGGAAAGTTTCGGTTTTACCTGTTCATGCATAATAAATCACCAGACTCTTTCTCATAACTTTTTGTTTCGATCTCCAAAATTGCTGCTTTGCCTGAAATTTAAGCAACATCATGTCTTCAAGAAGAATTTAAGAGTAAAAGGAATAAAAAAAATTGACAACACATGCACAACATATCGTTAAAGATGTGAAAGTGAAACTGTACAGCCAACACATGCACAACAGATCGTTAAGTAAAGACTCTTGAGGCAATTCAACCTTTGTCATGCAATCCAGCGAGGCTGACTTTATTTTGTATCTGTAACAATAAAAGATATATTATGAGCCTATATATTTATGAAGATTAAGAGAAAATAATCAGATATCAACCTGAGCATGCTCACAAAAATCACTACTACTATTTCAGAATATCATACTTGTAAAGGTCAGTTGTGGAAATGGAGATATTTTGGGGTCGAAGAAATTTGTTTTAAAAGAATCTAATGCAAATTAGATAGACTAAATTTAGTCATACAAAATCTAATCTTTATCACTAACTTGCATCAGATCATTTTACCCGCATTTTAATTTTAATTAAAAACGTAATCGGCATCCCATTCTTCTCAAGTAAATGTGGTTTTAGTATATTTTACTTACTAAGTCATATTGGAATGTAAATGCCACAAAGAAGAGGCAACTATTTCACATATGCATAGAAACGATGACAGGTCAGATACTTGAATTTCATAAAGGTTTTTCATTTCTATAAGATGGGAGCATCTATAACATAAAATTTCATTCACGTCTGTTATCAATTTGATTTTCCTGCGAATTTCATTTAAAATGTTGATGTATTGAGCTAAATTTGGAACAAGAAAACATTACTTAACATTTTACTCAAGTGCCATAGTATGCCAAATATTCATTAAAAACCTTACATGGCAGCTGGAAGGAAATGGTTTGTACAACTCTATGTATTGTTGTCCATGCAGCAGAAGACGTGGATCATATCTGTCATACATAAATTTCTACTTCGGGTTAAATATCAGAAGAGGCAAAAAGGGACTCAATCAATATCACAGAAAACGGAGTACAAAAGTAAAAAGAATTATGCTTTCATCCGTAAAATATATTCATGAAATGTAAGCACAAACATATCGAGTGTAGTGAGCAGCACTTACTCTAAGCCCGGAAGATCAAAACCACTTGGCAATGATTCAAGTGAAAGTAAAGCAGCAAACGTAGGCAAGACCTAAAGAGTAGAAAATGATGCATAAGTCAGAAAATGAATTATTAACAATATCTTGTCATAATTTAAGATCAAACAAGATTCTGTTACATCACACATATACCAAGAATACCTTAAAAAGCAAAGTTGCAACAAACTTCTGACCATTAAAACAATTGGACATAAAATTTATGTTACAAGAGAATAAAAGGCTTAAAAAGTAAACATTTCGTACTAATATAATTTGAAAATAAACAATACCTTGATAAACTGCTGACCATTTTCATGGTAAACATATTTAAGCTCGTCTTCATCCACCGCATCCGATGCACATGCCCCTATGCCTAAGGCATAAAGTGCTACATCTCTGTTGAACGTGTATTTGAAGCATGATTAGATTACTCATACATTTTCTTTTCATTGAAACTCATTTCAAAAACTTTATTGTTGTTGATCATATTGAAAGTTTGGGTTACCGAAGTTCTTACCTTTCAGTATAAGAGTAGGTGGTCTGCAGTCCATTCCATGCAATCAAAATGAAAATAAAAGTTTAGAATTCAATTTAGTCTCTGTTTGGTTAAACAACTTAATTTAGCGTTTAAGGCTGTGTTTGGGGCAATGCCAGATTTTTAGCTTATACAGCTTATAAGCTCATATGACATGCAAAAAAAGAAAAAAAAGAATCAGCCTATGGAATTGGAATTGGAATATACTAGCTAGCAGAAAAGAACGAAGGTAGCACGTTTTATTGTTATAAATTTGGCGTTTATGATAATAGTATATGGTTTTGTTGTGTAATGTTATGAGTATGACACTTATACAAAAATTTTGTGTACCAAAATCTAAGAACAAAAAGAAAGAAGAGAAAGAGATACATACATCTTGAAAGTTGTGGGAAATAGCGAGTGCAGGGTCAAAATCTGATGTACCCGCCATCAAGCCTGTAAGAACGATCGATCGATCACGAAGGCAAATTAAACTAAAATGAATAATTACACTCTCAAATCTGAATCGAAGGTTATGAATTATGATTGAGAGAGATGCAATTTGCGTGTTTACTTACCTTCGCAGGTTCAACGGGATTAGGCTTCTTCTGCAAACTGTTAGAAATGAACATCAATTTTTTTTCTATATTTTTATAATTTATTTTTGACATCATACAATGATATGATAATGTTCCATTGTTTAATGAGATAGTGATAGTACTTGCCACATATGGTCGTAGTGCAATGTACTTGGACAAACAATGTTTCTAGAGAGAAATGGTAATCGCATATAGTTGAATATACTTAAACCTTGATGAGTGGGTTAACGGTTCAAAACAATTTTGATATATATTTAATTAAAATATTTAGAATTGTTGCATCAATTAACGTTACTAAGACAATTTTATTTCTCTTCCAGTTGTATGTGTATAACCATTTTTTAAACAATTACATGTCTTATTTCTCTTTTTATTTTATTTTATTTTTCAAAAGAAAAAGAAATAAAAGAGTCATCTCAAAATTGTTACTTATATAAATAAAAAGTACTTCATCTCTCTTTTTTTACTTGTCACTTATATAAATAAAATTTTCTATTTTCTAAATAAAATAATTGTCATAATTTATTTGTAACTTTCAAAGTCCAAATAAATTATACTCTCTCCGTTTCAAAATGAGTATCGTTTTAGCAAAAAAAAAGTTTTAAAATGAATGTCGCTTTTAGTTTCCAATGCAATAATAACTTTTTCTTTTCAATTGTACCCTTCAATTAATATCATATACACTACTTCCAAAATATTATTTTTTCTTTAATGAAAAACAGACCAATAGTTGATTAGGATAATTTTGTAAAATAACATATCTCTTTCTTTTAATTAATGTATTTTTTAATATATGTGTAAAAATCTTAGACGACGTTAATTTTGAAACGGATGGAGTAACAATTTTGACAAACTCCCCTAAATTAATATGCAGAGAAAAACAGAGTTTCGTGCCAGACTGCCATCACCAGTTGATTCAAGTATATGAGGATCAAGATAATCGTAGTTACTACTAGTTAGTTTTGAGTGACATAGTAACAGTGTGTTTCACAAAAACTTCGATTTATATGAAACAGTATCCGCATCACGCTGACTTAATATTACATATTTATGAGGGAGAAACAACTGCCGGAAGGTATCAAAGTTACGTTCAAATTTAAGTCATATTCTTGTATATATCAACTATTATTATGTCTGCTATTATATGCCAGTGGTTACCAATACAGATTCAGTTCGGTCTCTTATGTTAATCGTACTTAAGCTTCAAAGTCACAATATGCTGTTACAAAAAGACACCGCGGAAACGAAAAGGATATGTATATTATAGCAATTGAAACTCATAGAGTTCCACGTTTAATACATCAAATGAATCAGCTGCTTAGCTAAGTGTGAAATACCAACTTCTGCAATCCTTGTCACCATACTTTATAATAATACTAGTAAAATTTTAGATAATACAAAGGGAACATATATAGTATTCTTTTTCGGCTGGGAAAGAATGTGACCTCGAGCTGAGGTCTTTCAGACTCAAACGTGGTGGTCGTTCTTGATTCGACAGGAGCACAACATATATATTTGAAACACTCGAACAATAAAAATAGAAGTAGATAAGTTAACTACTTGTCACGACTCTAAAGCTAGAATGCCTTCTCAAGCATGGAATGGATGCTTTTAAACCTTTGCTAGCTCAAAGGGGGCGGGTATGTCTCCCACTTGCCCTACCACAGAGACGTGCATTCTTTGGAATAGGAAACTCGTCTCTGATTGAGGTCGAATCTGTGTAAACGCGTAAATAAAATTGTTGACCAAGATACTGTCGTGCCCAAAACTCGGTCCTCAAGTTCCACATTCCAACGTTGTCAAGTGCAACATAAATAGCCGTCCATGAATAGGGATATACCTTTAACAGAATACAAAATCAAATATTGCATCAGTTAGAAACAACAGAAATTGGGGAATCTCACATAACAGAAAGAAGACCAGAAAGGTTAAATATAGAAACAAATTTTTATTCAAGAGTCTCACACACTAGTAACTGATCGGGTAAGTAACTAGCTAACTAGTAACTGGTTGTTTGCATTCTGAATTACTAACTTTACTCAACAACGACTATATAATATGATTCTCACCTGAGTGGTGCAACGCGCTACTGCATCTCGAAGATTGTACCCGTATCTGCTAGAAGTTGTCCACTGTCCTCCATCCATACTACACATTGAAATAATTTAAGTCACAAAATGATAAATTTTAGAAATTCCAGAGACACAATATCAGTAACATGGTAGTTTATATACTTCTTTTACAAACGTAAAAAATGTGTTACAAATACAAATGCCAAATAAATAAGTAATGTTTAAAGAAATTGTAATACTTCAATGTACAAGTAAATAACTAATAAGCATTAAAGTGAAAGCATAAGTAGAAGTTGCATATGTGCAGTGTGCTCACCCAACAACAAAGAAAGAGTAGCCATCAAGATGATAGCTCTGAACAATGTTCTCGTTGTTTTGGAAGACAATCTCAACAAAGGATCTGTAATCAGCTTGCATCACAGATGTGTCAAGGTAAAGGCCACCACCAGTGGGTCTCTCAGATATGCTTCCAACACGAAAAACACCGGAGATTTTGAAGTAATCAGCAAGCTTAAGAGGCGTGTCTGGGACAACATAAGACACACTGTTTATTCCATATCTTTGCTTGCCATTAACCTGACCAGGAGAGCTAGCCAGAATGATAGTCTTTGTTGTGTTTATGAGACCGTAATGGTAGGACCCTTGTGGGTTAGGCCTTGGTCCACTTGCTGTAAGGTTAGTCCTGAAATTATGGATCATAGCTTGAGTCACAATAATCATTTCATGCACTGTAAATGATAATTATACAAACAACATAAATATTATGATGTTGTTGTCACTTATTTGAAGAGTAGGAATCGAATTTGGTAATTTAGAATTTACAGCACTCATACAAACTGTGCATGAAACGCTTGCGCTTGACCCCAGTGGTTAAGGAGTAGTCGATTTAATTCTTAAACTTATTATTTTTACGAAAGTATTAATATATGCAGAAAATTACACATGAGTGGAAGGTAAGCTGGCAACAAGATGCCTAAGTCTTTAAAAGTATTTGAAATTGAAAATCTTTGATCATAAAAATCTTTCTGAATCAGACAATTTAGTCTAAGAAAGTTTTAGAGACTAATGTGATTGAGAGTTTTAAAATTCAAAGATTGTTTTTAAAATTTCTTAAATTTCATGACCAAATTGGCATTGAATTTTAAAGAATTTTTTAATTGGAGGACAGGGAAACTAATGATAATTATAGTGACAATAATGGCTGTTTCCGATACGATCTGAACTATGTTCCATGACGTTACAAGGTAAAAACACTTGCCACTGAGCTCATAGTCGAATTTTAGATACTAAATTAATGATTCAATTAGTTAATTTTTTTATTCAAGCATACTTAATTTTGTAAAACAACAATGTAGGTATTATTCAAAGCAGCTTAAAAATGAAATACCTGATTGAGCGGGCCTGGTTCAAAGACCAATCAACTTGGATTGTAGGTCCACCAGGAGGTGGGCCTGATACTGAGCCTGCAGAGTTGCTATAGCGAAGCACCGCAGTGGTGGTGAGGATCTTAGAGGAGAATCTTGTGGAAGCCACAACGTAGTAGTCCTGAGAAGGTTGGTCAGCAGTTACTAGCACTGAGTAAGATTGTCCCACATGAACATCAAGTGAGGAGTATGTAGTTTGAAGTGTGTGTGTTCCTTCCACTTCTACCAACTTCATTTTGTGGTTTTGAATTCGAAAGTTAAGGGAATGTTGCAATCCCACGTTTGATATCCTAAGCCTATAAGTCTTTCCTGTTTTGCACAAATGGTGATGAGCATTAAAACAAGATTATTTATTTGTGTGTTTACAACATTTTCTTTTTATTTAATTTAATTATTACATACCTTGTTCAACATTGAATGTTAATCCATTAGGTCCACGACCATTGATGAGGACTCCATCAGGTATAGGAAGCTTCTTTCCCTTATCAAGATGGGCTTTCAGAGTCTGCATAACATCCACATAATGTTAATAAATTCCTTACAGATTACAGAACTGGGAGAAGAGAATTGAAGTTGAATCACATAATCATTAGATTTTTTCTTTTTCATCCGGTTTAAATACACAAATTTGACAGGATTTTTGTTTTAAGCAACAAAAAGAAAACATTTAAAATTTTATAATATTAGAAATTTGAAGTCAAAATATAGTCTAATCCATAAAAAGTTCAAGTGATTGATTTTTTTTTCTTTTCAAAGAGTATCATTCTGTTGGATATATAGGTAGCTAGTATTATTATGTAGCACTAGTATACTAGTATAAGTAAAGTATAGGCCAAATAACTCCCTGGGTCCTTTAAGTTTCATGTTTGTTTCAGACAAATCTTTTAAGTTTCTAAGGATTCAGATACATCCTTTAAGTTTCGAGTTTGTTCGGATAGGTCCTTTAAGTTTCTAAGGTTTCAGATAGGCTTTAAGTTTCGAGTTTCGCTTAACGGACATATCAACTTTGACTTAACGGAGGTTGATAGAAATGACCTATCTAAAACAAACTCAAAACTTAAAGGACCTAGAGAGGTATTTGGCCTAAAGTATAAGTAAACTTATACTCCGTCAGTGTCCATGGGGTGGCAGCAGAGGTACTTTATGCAGAAGTCAATAGTAATTAAAAAACAGTTTGTTTTTTTTTATAAAAGGAATTAACAAAAGTTGATAGGTAAGTTGTTTTTCATCAGATGAAATAGTAAAAAGTTTCTAAAAAATTTCGCATGAATTTTTTTGCTGTCAAATGTAATGAGCATCACATGAAAACTCAGACAAAATTTGAACCCGAATAACCATAGAAACTGTCTTGTTTAAAAACACATACTAGTACTAATTTGTTGTAGTCTAGCAACATATAATTTTTTTACTGTTTTACACATAAATTAACTTTAAAACACATGCACCAAGTTTTTTTTAACAAGACAGTTTTGAGTTTATAGGTTATAAATTCATATGATTAAAAAAGACTTGTTTAGTATCAGTCATTTTCTCATGAATTTGTAGCTTATTTATGTTAACTTAAACCCTATATTGGTAAGTTAACTCAAGTAGCTTAAAATTTATAGGTTATCATTTTTCTTTTCATTCATGGAATCTCTGATCGGTGATCACCGCTTGGCAATTTGCATAAGAGGCGATTAAATACGTAGTCAGATCGGATAGAAGAAAGAAGGCTATCCCTTGGCACACAACTCAAAATGGTAACAAAAAATTCTTATTACTTGCCGCCAAGTAATAAGAATTTTTGGGGGATGAAACTGAAATCTGGCTCCACTTTGTCATGCAAATTGCACATCTACTGTAACCACTTTGTAAATAGGTAGCAAACCAGTTTCTAGTACTTCTAAATCTTTTAGTGCGTAACATGTAACATTTTCCAAAATTGAATGCCTCTTTCATTTTTTTATTTTAAAAATAAAAGAAAGATGCGGTGGGAGTGGGGACTACTATATGATAGAGACTAGACCACAAAAAAAGTGAGTAAGTTCTTGTTTTTTACTAGCTTGAAAATCAGTTGAATCCATTCCTTACTTATGTTTGAAACAATCTACGGTATTATTAGAAAGAAAAAAAAAAGTGTTACTATATACAAATGAAAATAGATTTTAATTTTTGAACTATTTTTTTTAATTCATATGTA
>Ga0228710_1012867_pt1 | contig 10205 bp, 5 predicted proteins | sample MedpolnodulmetaG_FD_177995 | JGI IMG/M metagenome (GOLD analysis project Ga0228710, IMG submission 177995) | Root nodule microbial communities from Medicago polymorpha collected in Santa Monica, California, United States - pink nodules | ecosystem: Host-associated > Plants > Roots > Nodule... | reverse complement strand
TGACAACACTTACCTTCTGCTGATCTGATATGAATACATATCTTTTATCTTTCCCAATGTCATCCAACAACAACTCCATGAACCACTTCCAGCTTGCCCTGCACTCAGTTTCAACAATGCCAAATGCAAGAGGAAAGTACTGGTCATTTGGGTCTCTACCAACAGCAATTAGCAGTTGGCCCACATACTTTGTCTTTAGATGACAGCCATCAACCCCAATAAATGGCCTACAACCATTTGTAAACCCTTTTTTGCAGCCATCAAAACAAAAGTAAAAAGATCCAAACCTGGGTTGTAATCCTGGATCTGGCCTATCAACATTGATTTTCACACTGTTTCCAGGACACACTCTTATAAGTTCAGCAGCATATCTCCTTATCATTGAGTATTGACCATCAGCATCACCCTCAACAATTTTTTGAGCTATTTGTTTTTCTTTCCACGCCCTACCTTTGGTGATACCCACTGCATGATTCTTCCTCATGTCATCCATGATGTCCTCTATGGTTACCTTCTTATTTTTTTGTAGCTTCTTAACCACAGCAAAGTTAGCCACCCACCCTGAACAAGCAGATTTGTTTTTTGTTTTCCTTGCACAAGTGTGGTCTTTATCCAAAGACTTTATCTGATAAGTGTGATTGGTCCCCACTTTAGAGCAAAAAACCAAATAACCACATTCTTGTTTTCAAATTACCCTTACCCTACCAGGTTCATTTTTTGGCATCTTTATTTCATGCTCATTCAGCACATTCCACTCAATAATTGCATCCTTGAATTCTCTGAGTGAATTAAACTCCATACCTAACTTAAACTCATAATTTTCATTTAATTGCTCCTTTCTAAACTTTGCATATTTGGGCCCATTCTCATGGCCAGAGTTATCAGGGTCTGAGCTATATAGTTCATCACTATGGTACTCTTCTACTTCATCCTCAACTTTCTTCCCTTTATGTGTAAGCATCTTCACTTTCATTTTTTTCTTAGGAGTATTACTCTTCAATGGTGATTTTGAAGCACAAGTCTTAATCCTCAAAGACTTCCCACCAATATCTACTCTATTAGTTCCACTCACAGGTGCATCCACTTCAACATAGGCAAACCCATCATTAAGTGCAGTAGCCCTCTCATCCTCACTGTCATCAAACTTCAAACCTTTGGCACCACCATCATCACTTAAATACATCATCAAATTATCTTCATCTTCCCCACTAGACTCATTCAAATCCACAAAGTTAGGCATATCAACCTTGACAGACATATTAGTAACATTATGCTCAACATAAATTTGTCCATCAATTCCTGCACCTATAGCATACATGGCAACCTCAATTGCAATGCTATCTTGGTCAACTTGAACAAACTCATTCACAATCCTATCCATTTTACACCACACCCTTATCTCATGATCTTGATAACCCCAACTACACACAAGTTGCCTAATAACACCGACTTTCCAAGCATCTAGAACTAAATCAGTCACAATGGTTTGAACCCCGCCTCTGTAGAATATGGTTTCTTCCCTGATAAACTCTCCCCCATGGTGAAAAATGCAGTTGAACTTAGTGTTGTTCTGCACACAAAAAATTGGACCAATAACATTAAGACACGTGTCTTATAAGACCCCACACACAGACCCCACATACCACAATAGACAAACAACATAACCAAGTTCAAATGAATAAAAAACCCTAAAAAAATTCACAACTTCTTTAACGTTTTCCTCCTTTTCCTCGTTTACAGTACCACAACAACAATAAACAAAGAAAGAGCATGCATATTCAAAAAAGAAGAACAAAAGAAAGTAAAGGGATTCGGATTCGCATATTAGATAACTTACATCAGCAATTGGAGCTCCAGCGTTTTTCTTAACCGTCGATTGTCCTTCGATCGTTTCCTGCATCTTCTTCGCAACTTCGTTCGTCTTCTCTCCTTCTTCTTCTTCTTCTTCGTTCGTTGTCACCTTCGTTTCTTTCACACCCATCTTCTTCTTTCGTATGTTTTTCGTTTTGTTCTTCGCACCTTTCTTCATCGTTTTCATTGATTTTCTGGGTTACGATTTTATGGGTTTCGATTTCGTAGAGTTTGTGTTAGAACTTAGGGTTTCTTTGTCTTAATGTTCAAAATCAATCACAAGGGTGTAGATAAAGTTGAAAAAACGTTACATATTCCCTTCCCTTTTTTATAATTTTGAGTTTTTAGGAATTAATATTAATATTGAGTTTAAAAAAAACGAAAATAAAAGTTAACAAATTTAAATTGAAAAAAAAATGATTTTCACACGTGGCAAGTGAAAAAATAAATAAATATTAAAAAAAAATCCATGTCAGCACCACATAAGCTCATTTGGTGAGTTGGAGGGTGGTAAGCCGGAAAAAAAAATTTACAAGGACACAAATCAGACCAAAAATTTCAAAATGGTGAAAACTGGAAATATTACAGGGGTGAAAAACACTATTCACCCTAAATATGTCGATGAATGTTGGTTCAGGTAATAATAAATTTAATGCGCTATCTGTTTTTGGGCTTGTCCTTTTTTTGACGATTTGAGCTTCTCCTTGTTGCACTTTTTTAATGCTTTATGTGTATGTAGGTTGGAAAACGAAAAAATATATAGATTGGAATACCCTTAAGTTTTCTCTGTGTATAGTTTATTTTTTTGTTAGAAATGGTAGCGTTGTCGGTTGTTTTTGTCTCTGAGTCATGGGTTTTAATTCCTCTTTTGCAGATAAATAGTGCAGATTGAAATAAAATGAAACAAAAGTTAGAAAGAGCAGATGAATTCAATAGATTTCTAGAGGAAAACTACTCAAAAAGGAAAACTTAATAAAAAGTATCTAGATTCTAGGTGTGCTTAACATGAAACTCTTAAAAATGATCAAAAGGTGGACCTAATTTTTTTTTAATCCGGCTTGTTGATGAATTCTTGAGGTTTGGATTCTAATACTAATTTTGTTTACATAATTACTTCATGTATCAATTTTTATGTCTCTTTAATTCGATTTGATGTTTACTCAATTTCGATTCTATTGATGTAAATCCGATTATGTTTCGGCTTTGCACCATTGAGATTATTTGAATTGCTTTATCGCTTGTTTAAATCAGATTGAATAGAAATTGATATAGGTTATGACACTTAGCATATAAGATTGATTGTATTCTATTATGATATTATGAAATTTGTATAAAACTAATTATCGCTTGTTTAGTTAGTTTTATAACCAATCAGGCCTTAGACATGTGAATGAATATTTATCAAGAAACCGTGATAGAAAGAATAAACGTAGTATGCCTAAAACCAGTGGATTGATTGCTTTTTATTAACTGAATTTCTCTTAATTTTCAAATTGTTCAGTGAAGCAAGCAAAAACCCCCAAATTTAAATTTTTGAATTTGTAGCTGCTATTCTTGTCATTGGTAATTGTTAAATCAGAAATTTTCGAGAGATGACCAAGGTTAACTACCTTGTACTACTAGTTTTAAAATACTTAAGTTTGATATGATCCATACATTATAGGGTCATAAGGTCTACGACCTAACCTATGTAAGGTCAGGTGAGACTTCCTTAAAATATAAAATATTAAGACCTTTCAGAAGCTTAGCTAACTAAAAAAAGCCAGATTATGAGCCATAAGAAAATCCTTTAAGTGTATCATGTTGGCATACTTAAGTAAATGTAACTTCTAGGAAGATGTCTGATAATAGATATCAAAATAAATTTGATAAAAAAGAACCGATAAATTACTGAATATTTTACAAGTTTTCAATACAATAATGACATAAATGTAAACATATCATACAACATAAAACAACTTATATTCTATGACACTGATTGTGATCTGGTAACTAACGAGTAATCTAGTTTTCATTCATTGTATTCCCTGAGTTTTCTGCATGCCACCTAAGAAAACTAGATTTACAACTTTCACTTCCAACAAAGTCAAACACTAAACAAACATGTTGCTAACATATGCAATAAAAAATATGAGAGAGAAGAGAGAGGGAGAGAAATTATGTTCTGCATAACTCAAAGGTTGAAGAGAGGTGCTTCATATTTCAGGAACATGGTTGGCATCAAAATCTGGAGATCTTTAAACAGGCTCCGGTGTCTGGCTTTCAAGATCGATACCGTTACGACCAATAGAATCGGATTGAACATTTTCATCAGCAACAATAGTGACATTATCTTCTACTAATACACCATTAGTATTTGTTGTTGTTGCAGTTAGGCAGCTAGGTTCTCCTTCTGTTGTTAACTTGGGAACTTTCGAGTTATTTTCTCTCGCTGAGTCTTGATTAGTCAGCATGTTTGGAGCAGTTGAAGCTACTGATGAGTGCTTTCTCTTGATTTGATTGCTTATGGTTTGCTTGAAAGTTGCCAAAATAAGCTGGTGGAAAAAGAGAGACTTTGAGTGTGTGTGACAATGTAACACAGATAATTCAATAAATAATTTGTAAATGTATAACAAGGATTTGAAAACAATTAATCATCAATATTTTTTTATAACATGTTTTAGGCAAGTATTCACTATTATTTAGAAGTGACTAATCTCGTTGGAGAATCTATTAGACACAAAGTAAATTCTCTTCTGCCAACCATGTTTTTTTGAACATGCAAGAGTTAGGGATTGAAACCCTAACCACTTTTCAATAAAAAATTTTGAGGAATTCTGCCCCACGGAAACATTACCTAAAGGCTTTTGATATAAACATTACCGAGTTGTTGCCCTTAAGTAAGTTTTGCGAGGTTTGTAATTTCTCATAAAAGTATTTAGACGCTCTATTTTCCGACTATTATTAAAGGATGATCTCTACATAAATTAATTAATTAATTAATTCAAACTCTACATATGGATGTTGAAAATAATTCTTACTTGAGTAGGAGTAGCAGCTATCAATGTGTTCTCAACACCACCTCCAAAAACCTCTCCATTAGGTTTAGCCAATGAAACACTCAACATGCCAACTTTCCTTTGTGCACCACCAGCAGTACCACTAGTGAAGGTGCATGATCCACTTAAAGATAAAATCTCAAAGTGACCCTGTATTTACACAAGGGGAAAAGTCAACAAAACAATGTAACAAATTTACATACATATTTATAGCACAAGTCTTTACCCAATTAGTACTATCAAAGACTACAAATTTAGTTTAAATTTCCACATTTCCGTTTTACATCTTTATTTACACTTCATTAATTTCTCCATACCTCTTATTTTTCCACTTAAAAAATTATTGTTGAAATAAAAATTTCATAGGTTGAATAGTAGAACGTAACGTCTTATGAGTGTGATATAAAGACCTGAGAAAATGTGTTCGTATGTTAAAATGTGTGTTGCTAGCATTATTCTAATATTAATACTTATAAGAGGAGATTAATTGTTTATATAATTGTACCTCGTATGTCAAAAACCCATCGGAAACACCAGGTTGACGAAGGGTTACACTTGATATAGTGCCAGTAGCAGAAAGAATGCAAACAGCTGAAGAAGGACCTTTTTGATAAAATGCAAATATCTTTCCAACCACATCCTGAAAATCACCAAAATTGGATTGATTGTTATATCAAGTTAATCTCAATAGTTCACTTCAAACCTTTTTTTTTTTTTAATCTTACTTCAAACCATATTTAAAAGGCACAAATTAGAATTTGAAATATATTTTCTCTTGTCTCATAGTAATTACCTCTCCAGGGTTCACATTCAGCACATGAGGTGACATGCTTCCTCCAGCCGTTTCTCCAACACATCCACCTGTCACAAATATAAATTTCATTTTCAAGCATAGTAATTAGATAAAATTGCATGCCTACAAAAAAATTCATTTAACAATCTTATTTATTTTCAAGGCCTATTGACTATGTATAGATTATCGACATTGTAAAATGTTTTACAAATATTTACATGATAAAAGTAAAAAGAAAATAAAATATTCGAACTTTAAATATTATCTTTATATTTAAGACTTATATCTTTATATTATTATTTTTTGAGAGGATCTTTAAATTAATTTTATTTATTATATTATTTTAGTTCTAAAATTTGGATCTGAAAAACACATTAAAGAATATTATTATAACATCCTAAAATTTTGCCGTCAAAAGAAATTGAAATTAATTGGAAAACCAACATTATGTAAGCCCATCAAAGATAGTCAAACGAAGAATAGTCATCGATAAAATTGATCGATAAAATTGATAAATTATAAGCCTAATACCGCTTGAAAAGCTGACGTTTATGAAACACCGTAAAAATCTTTCAACTTAAAAATATTATTTTCGTATTTAAAACTTATATTATATTATAATAATTCTAAAATTTAGAATTTATTAAATACATCATAACATCCCAAATTTCACCGTCCCAAGAAACCGAAATTAATCAAGTGGAAAACCGACATTAAGTGACCTCACTAAAAGTGGTCAAGCGAACATTAGTTATCAAAAAAGTTGGTAGATATTGCACGCCTAATACTTGTTAAATAAATATTAAAAATAAAAGATTTTTGGTAATAAAATATAAATAGATAAAAAAAATTCCTTTAATAAAACACCGTGAATAGTACCCTAAAAAAAACACCGTGATTAGTTATCAAAAAAGTCGGTAGATATTTCGCGCCTAATACTTGTTAAATAAACATTAAAAATAAAAGATTTTTGGTAATAAAATATAAATAGATTAAAATAATTCCCTTTAACAAAACACGGTTTGAGCAACTCAAAATCCAATCTTATTTTTCATATATGAATAACTGGATACTAATTGTATTAATCCTATAACTGTTTGAAGGATTTCATGATAACTTTCATGTCTTTAACAATCAAATGATCCTTTCAAAAAAAAACAATCAAATGATCCTTTCAAAAAAAAACAATCAAATGATAAATATTTAACAATCACTTGCACAGTATTACCTCAAACAAATATTAATCCAACATTAGAGAGAAAACAACATAAGACATAATTTGTTTTAACAAAATAAAACACAAATTATGATGTAATAGAAAGGAAAAAAAAACTATCTAATTTCCACTAAAACTTTAAAACTAAAACCTTCTAATAATAAATAAGAGACGAGTGAATGAGTAGAAACAAGTTAAAAACAAAAAACTAAATAGGTGATAGGGTTGTGTTGTAGGAAATGTTCGATCTCCAATTTAGACATATCTTCAATTAGATTTTTTTTGTGGTGGTCAGGGTTTGAACCCCGAACCTTACATATATTGTGCTACCAATTGAGTTATGCTCACGAGGATCTTCAATTAGATTTAGATTAGATTTAGTAACTTTGTCACATATCTTGATTGTCAAATTTGAATTGTTGGCCTGAATATGTTAATTGTGAAACTAATTGTATTATAAGAAACATTGATCTCAAATCAACAATCAAAATTGTCTATCACGTGAAATGTGCTTCTTTTTTTTTACGATCCACGTGAAATGTGCTTTATTAGTTAATTCATCATCAAATCCATCAAAAAAACAAAATTACTTTTCCGCGTTGGGATTTGATTTTAGAGTACAATTGAAAAGGAAAAAAGTGCAACTTATACCAAATTAACGATATGACACACTTTCTCGTCTATCACGTGAAATGTGCTTTATTAGTTATTCTTCATCAAATCCATCGAAAAACAAAATTACTTTTCCGCGATAGAATTTGATTTGAGTACAATTGAAAAGGAAAAAAGTGTAACTTATACCAAATTAACGATACGACACACTAGCAATTCAACAAGTTTCAAGCGTAAAAAACGAACCTTCTCAACCAAACAATATCAAAAATATAAAAACAAAAATAAAAATAAAAATTTAATGTCAAACGCAAACAGAAAGGAAAAAAAAAACCCAATGAAAAGTAAAAGAAACTCATACCAATGGAAGCCAAAATTTGCAATTTTCCAGAACCACGAGGACGTCCCCTTCCACGCTTCTCCTCACTTCCATAAGGCTGAATAGCAAGCCCTGGAGTCGGTGTCATCGGAGACAATGGGTTCCCGCCAACCTCATACTTTCGAGGCCTCCCCCTGCCCCTTTTTACCGGAGCAGATTCCGAACCTCCAAATTTGGACTTTGCTCCAGTGTCTGAACCAGCATCATTTCCCACAACTTCCGTCACGTTGGCAGCATTGTTGGTTGTTTCTGACTCATTTTGGGTTGAAGACGGTGAAAGAGTATAAGGTAGGTTTAGGTTTTGATCCTCCATGAGTGGTTTTGATATCCTTTGAAATTCTGAAGATGGTGCAAAAAATATGAAGCGTGTTATGTTTTAATACACGGTATTGCAGAACGTTCAAGGAAAAATTAAAAGAAAAAGTAATCAAAATAAAAACCTTTCTTTTATTCTCTTTTTACCTGAAATTGTTCTTCAATTTATCATAAAATTACCCTTCAATCGATTTTCTGAATTTGTCTTCAATTTCTGTATCTTTTTTTTCAAACAGGCCTATTTATTTTAGTCAATAAATTATATACATAATTATATTTATACATAATAATAAATATATTAAATATAAATAAATTATAAGTAGAATCGAATTAATTGGGCAGATGAGTTGTTATTATTTGTGTGTGAATGGAGCCAATACCCCTTTCCCAAGTTTGAAATTTGAGATAAAAAAGGACAAAATAATCTCTTAATATTTATTACTAATTATTATTATTGTGAATAGTTGTATCCGATTTTCTTGTTATTTTGAATTGATATATATTAGTGAAAGATGGAATCTTAAGGATTACGAAAATGAAATTAATTAATATATTGGATTTTTCCTATCAGACAATTAAAATTTTATTTGCTACGATTTAAAAATTAATGTTTTATAATGTTTTAGCTTTTTCTGAATTTTATTCACTGTATAAGATATTCATTAGTTTTTAATATTGTGTTAATATTTTATTTTAGGAAAACATTTTCCCTTGTCCAATTCAGGAATTTAAAATTGGAAAATGCTTAAGCCAGCAAGAAACGGTATAGCGAGAACATCACGAAAGCATTTTACCGCTGTACAATTGAAATTCCATTACCCCCACCTTCCCGTTTTTGCCGGCCAATATGAGATGTGATTAGTTCCATAGCAATTCGCGAGGAGTTCGCGAGAAATAACATCGTTGTTTAAGATTATAGCTAATGTTACGGAGTTCAGTCACGTGATATCGGAATGTAAACGTAACTTATTTTTAAAACTCGTGTTGATGTGCCGACATGTATTTTTTTTAGGCAATGTACCAACATGTAATACACTTAATTATGAATGAAATTCAATGAGCTGTCTTTTGAAATATGTATGCATGTGTGTGTATATCGATGAATGTTGGCTCGATTAATAAAAAGTTGTCTCGTTTGTCATGTCGTATGTTATACTTCCCCTATCAACGTGAGAATCTGGTTTGTGCGTGATAAGTATTATAAAGTTTGAGGTATAACATTTCTAGTGAAACCCCTAAAGCCATATGGTTATAAAAAAATGTAGTTTATTTCCTCCGTTACACAATGAGTGGCCTTTTTTTTAATTTATACGGATAAAAAAATTGTAAAATTGAATAAGAGAGTGATACTTTTACGAAATTATCCCTTAATCATGTGTTGTTGTAAATCACTGTTACCATGAATACATAGTGGAATATATTGACTTAAAATTGATGAAAATAGTATTAATTAGATGATAAAATTCAAAAAAAAAATTAATTGAAAATATCTTGAAAATCAAAAAGATCATTCATTTTAGATTTTTTTTTTTTTGTACAAGTCAAAATCTTAGTTGTGAGTTGTGACTGTTCAAATGGTGTATTTTGTAAGCCCATTAGTCCGCACGCAAACTTTATTTTGAATAGCATCTAAAAAATAATACAGCAATTTTTTTTTGACAAAAAAAAATAATACAGCAATTAAAAATCATTGATGTCATTCACCCAAAAAATGCATATAAAAAAATATAATACAGCAATTAAAAATCATTAATGTCGTTGGTCAAAAAAAAATTATTGATGTCATTCACCCAAAAATAATAATAATAAAAAAAAATATATCATTGCTAATAGTTTAAATTTTTTGATAAAAAAAGAAAAGAAAAATAAAAACTTCCTAATTTGGTTTTGACTTTTATCAAGAAAATCATTGTATACTTTTTTGAGAAGATTTTATTTAAATTTTTAAACTGTTTTTGAGCTTGTCCTTTTTTTTTACGATTTGAGCTTCTCCTTTTTGCA
>Ga0228710_1012866_pt1 | contig 10205 bp, 4 predicted proteins | sample MedpolnodulmetaG_FD_177995 | JGI IMG/M metagenome (GOLD analysis project Ga0228710, IMG submission 177995) | Root nodule microbial communities from Medicago polymorpha collected in Santa Monica, California, United States - pink nodules | ecosystem: Host-associated > Plants > Roots > Nodule... | reverse complement strand
CATTGCAGAAGACTAAAAGAGTGTTACAACGGCCTCTGTGAAAGAATTTGAAAGCATTGGATGCTTGTTCTATCAAGAGCGTTGACAATGGACAATTGGTACAAACTGTACAACCACTTCCTCCACTACTCTGTTCGTGTCTCTGCAACAAGACAAGAATAACAGCTCTGCCTGTAGAAATGTTCCTTCAAACTAGGAATGCATTTGAAATTGATCCTTCATAGGACAATAACCGTATAAGGCAAAAGATCATTGGTGATTTTCAACAAGCTTCAAACGACTCTTTTTTGTGCTGGCAACTTTCCAACGTATCTTTCACACCTCTATATAAAGGAGTGAAGACTTACTAGTTGGATAATACAGACATACACAAAAGCAAGACTCATACAACAATTCAAAGTCCAAAACTCTGTTATTGTTCTGCATTTAAAGTCACTTAGAATCTTATCAAAGTCCATTTTTTAGAAATTCTAAAGTCTTAAGAGTCTTAATAGTCTGTATCTAATTTGTATTGTGGACACCACTGATTGTATATCAAGTGTTCAAACTCAAACAAACTTCTTTGTAATTCTGTTTGATTATAAGTCTCTTGCTTGTGTGCTTGAGCAATAGAAGTCTCTTGCAGTTGTGCTTGAGCATTGGAAGTTTCTTGACTGTATTTGAAATCTCTTGCAGTTGTGCTTGAGTAATTTGAAGTCTCGTGCTAGTTGTAGCATTGAGCAGTTGTAATTTGATATTACATTTTAGTGAACTCTCCTTGGAAGTGCAAGGGGGACAAGACTACTTTCGGTTTGTGGAAGGAACCTGTATAATTGCTTTGTATCTTTCTTCTCTCTCTCTCTCTGTTTTTATCCGCTGCATTTAGATTCTGATTACCACTTCAGAAGCTGAACTCTATCTGCTTCTGATCAGTGACTTCAGTAGGAGAAACCGAAGAAAAAGCAAACACAATTCAACCCCCCCTACTTGTGTTTTTCTCACCTTCAATGTGTATTTTGGCTAGTTGCATGTGGCGGTGGTTTTTATTTTTTGTAAAGTATGGATAATTTGGGTTTGGTATTTATGTATTTTATGTTTCTTTTCCTTTGTTGATAGTGTTGTGTCGCCCGAGCTTTTCCTTTCCCCTTGTGCTCACGCATTTTATTTCATGCCACGTTTTGGAGTGTATGCATTCGAATCATGATATCTTGGGAAGGATTGCTCAGGCTTTTCGTCCAGATTGCGCTAATTTATTTCATTTCAGGCGGCGCCTGGTTTGTTTTAGTCCACTCCAATGCATTTCTTCCCCCCCCGCTTCACGAGTAACACATTTTTAATTCATGTCGAGTTTATGGGATAAGGAAGCTTTCTCTGATCGTGGGCCTCCTTCGTCTTTTCCACCCTCTTCACGAGTAACGTAATTTTAAATCATACTGTGTTTAGGAGAGAAGGAAGCTTTATCTGTTTGTGTGCCTCCTTCATCTTTTTCCCCTCTTCACGAGTAACTCATTTTTAATTCATGTCGTGTTTAGGGGAGAAGGAAGCTTTCTCTGATCATGCGCCTCCTTCGTCTTTTCCCCCTCTTCATGAGTAACACATTTTTAATTCATGTCGTGTTTAGGGGAGAAGGAAGCTTTCTTCTGATTGTGCGCCTCCTTCGTCTTTTTCCCCCTCTTCACGAGTAACGTATTTTTAATTCATGTCATGTTTAGGGGAAAAAGAAGCTTCTTCTATATGCATTTTGTTTCATGCAAGAATTGTGTTGTGTGCGCACCTTTGTTTGTCTTTGTGCCCTGGGGGGGCATGATTGGCCAAGTTTTAACCACCCCCGCACTTTCGAGCTTTAGGGGGTGAGACACTCGTCCTGATGGGTGGCTATCCCCTAGGTGGGTCTGCCACTGCTGTTTAGGCCTTTGTTCCACTTGAAAGTGGAGGTCTTAACAACCGTTCGTCATTGCATGTTCCAGAGCACTCTTTGTTCTTGTTCCAACACAATCATTTTGTTAATATGTGACGGCATATTTACAATTGTATTGCTTTAACAAATTGTAGAAAACGTTTTACGGAATGATCGTAAAGAAAATATTTTTCACCAGTCTAATGCTGGAGTCTAGGTGAGCAGCCAGTTTTTAACTTTGCCATTTTCCATGAGCTACGCCGGAATATCTTGCTGGTCCCATCTCCTTCTGCAGTGTATCCACCCCTCAAGGAATCTCGTAGAGTCTTCTGACTTCGTTTAGGTCTGCGTGGATGGTTACAACCTCACCCTCTTCGTTGTGGCACTTCATCTTCAGATGTACCGTCGATGCTACTCCATATAGTGCTACGAGGGTCGGGCGTCCAAACACACAGTTGTAGGTAGAGGCACCAGGGATCACTAGGAACAGGGTTTCTATTGTTTGTCTTCCTGCTTCTTCCCAGAAGGTTACATCCAAGGTGGAATATCCATATGGGCGGGCGTTCATTCTGTTGAGGCCTATTGCTTCCAAACCGAAGCAGTATTTCAAATTCTCCATTTTTACCCAAAGGCATTCGAACATGTTCTGGTATAGGAGATCTACAGGGTTACCTTCATCTATCAAGCATCCTCCTACCTGATGTTAATGGAAGTTAGCACTAAGGACAAGTGGGTATGTTCCATTGGGGTCCCCATTGATCTTTTAGTCGTCTGTGAACCCTAGGGCTACTTTGATTCTTGCTCTTTTTGCCTTTGGGGTTTCGTCGTCCACCGCTTCATGATCGGTGGGCCTTTCTTCGATTATCTGGTCATGCTGCTCTTCTCCATCTAGAGTGTTTGTGGTGAACCATGTCATTTTTCCGTTCGAGATGATTTCCTCGATTGCATGACGGAGTTGGTAACAATCTTTTGTGTTGTGGTCGCGAGACTGATGATAGAGGCAGTAATTGGTCTTGTCTATTTTCGCGGTTTCCCTTAACGGTTTTGGCATGGTGATGCTCGCCTCCTTCATCTCCTTATCAAGGGATTCTCGGTGGCTGACTTCCCGTGACGAGTTTAGGGCATTGAACTTTCTCCATCGCTGATTGGTGCTCCCAAGGCGCGGTTTTCCTTTATAGGTCGCCCTAAGTGGCTCTATCTCTTCACGGGCGCCGCAACACTTATCATGCGGATCCCTTGGCATCCTGATTCCCTTTCTGTGTCGGATCGTCTACTAGCCTATCATACCGCTCTTCGTGGCTTCTTAAGAGTTTTCTAACTTTTTCATCTCACCTATCTTTCTTCTGGAGATTGTCTCTCTTTCTTTTTCATTTGAGCACGGTTTGTGATGGTCCGTCCCTGTTTCGTTGGAACATTTTTCTGCTGCTCGGCCGCCACCTTTCCCAAGGTAACCAAGGGTTTTTTGGCGTCTTTCGGCAATTAAGTACTTCGTTGAGTCGTTACGACTGATAAAGCGAGGAAAGAGTCTCTCGCGCTAAAAATCTGGACTGTCATAGAGAGTGTTAAACCTCCTACAACGATTTTCAGGGATTGGCGGAACTCTTCTAACGCTTCCCTTTGGAAACCTCTTTGGGATTTCTCTCCGGACATTTTCTACGTGTTCGAGTCGGTCGTTCTGTTGTTGAAGTAGGTTTACCAAATTCACTAGTAGTTCTTTTGTCTCGGATGATGGTGAAATCTAAGTGACTGGCATTGAAGGAATGTTGCTCTCTCTTCGCAGAGATGTAGGGAGGATCGCTGAATCGGAGACGGTCCTAAATCTAAAGGTAGCGTCATCTATCTCCAGATTCACCATTTCGTAAATCGAGCTTGCTCGACTTCAAAGAACTTGCGGCATCAAGCGCGGTGTCTGATAGGTGGACGGATTACTCGCAGTGGTTCTTCCTCGAATTTTGGTCATATCTTCGAACGTGTGATCCAAAAACGGTTACGACAGAGATGCGCATAACAGAAAATGGTTACGGTGGAAGATCGTTGGACAGAGGCAGTTTAGCGAACGATCCCCTAATTTTAGAGAACGGTTGAGTCGCAACGGTTATGGAGAATGCTCCGATGATCGGTAACGGCTTCTGGTGCAACGACAAAGCGTCTTCTGGGTTGGAACCAAAGGTGCCTGCAGGCACATTAGCACTTCGACGATCAAGTCAGTAATGGAATTGAGAGAAAAGTCTTAGGAGAGTTATGAAAAGTGTTGTGTACCTTGAGGGTGAAGCAAGTTCACCCTTATATTGGCGCGCTCTTAGCATAATCGTCTCTGTGTTATGCGACGTATGATTAGGAATAGGAGTGGACACGTGCTCCAGTGTGGCACGTCGCAGGCGAGTTGGTGTGCTCCTTTGAGTGTGAGGCCTTGAGGTGGCGTAATATTGCACATGTGTCAATGTGTGAGTGGTCCAGAACAATGATGATGAATTATGTTGTTGAATTATTACATGCAAAATGACGATGATATTGACAATGAATGCATGTATGAAAATGATGACGATTTTTTTGTTGAACATGTGCATTGTTGAGTCATATGTTCATGCATCATAAGTGTCGAGTAGGATGTTTATATCCAATAAAGATGACTAGGATATTTATATCCAATGAAGACGACTAGGATATTTATATCCAATGAAGACAACCCGAATACTTTGTATTCAAAATGACGACGACTATGATACATTTGTATCTTGAGGTGATGGCCTTGATGACGACCGGTAGCACATGCATATAGAGTCGTGTCTAGGCGCATAACATGCATTTGATAATTGATTAAATGTGTTATGTTTGCTTATGTGCTTGATAAATACTCGAATTGGTGAAACTTGGTGATTTGTATACTTGTCGATTAATAATGATGTTGAGTTACTTAAAGGTTGTTTAATCGATTGAATTCAATTATGTCGTTTACTTTCATTTGATTATGTTTAATTGTGAATTATGGACTAACCGCCAGTGATGGTTTGGTTGACTGCATGTAATGCCCCAGATTTTCATCCAAGACATTAATTAAATTATTCATTTCTTTAGAAGATATAAGACTATATATTATTTTTAACAAATTGTTTTAACAAAACAAATAGAAAGATAAACTATTAAAATAAATCAATAGGAAATTACTCCTTAATAATAGAGTTCAAAAATATTTTAAAAGTTACGATTACAAATTAATGAAAACTAGTCTTCTTTTTCATTGAAAACCCCAATTAGCCCCATAAGTGTTACATCACACATAAATCTTCATATTTCATTTTTGGTACCTACAACATTATATTAATGTAAGGGTCAATTTCCTTATTCAAATTGGTTCATACTCAAAGCACAAGAAACAATGTTTTAAAATAGATAGTATAAAATATTCTCGATCAAAAAGAAATAAAATTACTCTCAAGCTATATTTTAAGAAAAGAACTCAAATAAAATTATGCATGAGATGCATGCTCTTAAGTACTACATGATCAGGCTAAAAACGAGCCACACATGCTAAAAACGAGCCACACAGGCTATGCAAATGTCATGATAATGAAATAAGCCACACAGGCTATACATATGCCATGCCATGATAATTATTTCAAAATATATATTCTAGCCACTTAGGCAAATGCAAAATAAAACCCAGCCACTAAGGCATCCAGACAATTAAGTCTTAAACAAATTATATCTCTTTTTTTTTATTCTTAAACATCACAAAGAACATAAAACACAATAAAAATCTATCACACATTCTCATACAAAAATATCATATGGATCGGGATAAAAGTTACCTTTAATTATATATTTTAATTATTTTTCTTTTCAAAAGACAAGAGTTTCTACTACTATTTCCTAACACTGTCCTAACACGTAGTAAGAACGTATGGGGAAAAAGCCCTTACCTTAAGCGCATTACTTTCAAATAAAGACTTTTAATCCACAAACCGGTAGCTTCTCTGCTACGTCTATAGTTTGAAATTGGCTAAGGATTCATCTAGTTCTTCTGTTCTAATTTGTGAGTGATACGCTTTTGGGGAATGTAAGTGGGGGTATAGTATAGGGTCATGCATCAATTCTCTAATTTACCAGGCTTACACGATAATTGGTGTTGGAAGGTTAAATTACGTTTGCTTGAAAAGAGTCACATATATACTAGTAACAATCCTACTATCAAGTGAATTCTTTGCAATCATAATAATTGCCATAGAACCTAAAATTGATCACTTGGTATGTCTCTATAGTCAACAAGGTAACCGTAATATTCTCTTACTAATGTGCATCAATTACTACTTAAATTTCTATGAATACTTTTAATGTCTTTTATTTTCTAATACTCTTGACATTAGCATCTGATGGGGAGGAAAGTGAATAATTATCAATAAATTTGTCAGTGGTCAATTCTTATCAATTATGACTAGATCAAATGCAATGATGCACTAGACCAACACGTGAGGTGAAAAAAGTGATATACATAACCTTTCTTTTTTTACGAGTATCTGCATGCAAAACAATAAGGAAAAACACATGCATGGTTAATAAACAAAGGCTTCACGTGGTTGAGGATCGACTAAGACTATAAAATAAAAGGATCACACTACTACTACAGCTAATAATAAAAATAATAATCATAATATTAATAATAAATAAAAATTATTAAAATGTCATGTATAAATATTGGGTCGTTACACTGCCTACCTAATTCGTATGGATGGGTAGACGGCATGCAGGAATAGTTGGCTTAGCTTGGTGAGTTGCTGGAGGTTAGCTTTGGAGCTACCTCGTCTTTTGCTTTAGGAGTCTTAGAGCGTCGTCTTTGATTTAGGGGTGTCTATCTATTTTATTTACATTTATGACTTGTTAAGATTTTTATCACTCAATTTGTTGAGTTGAGATTTTATATTTTGAGATTCATTCTGGAGTTGTATTTTGATTATGTGACATTGCTACACAGAGATGTTTTATTTTGATTTTGATGTGATGATATTATAATTCCGTTGCGATGTCTTGAGAAAATTATTTATGCATTTTAAACTTATTGAAGAAGTAGCATCTAAATTCTTTATATGATTTGAATTATTTGCGTAATTTATCGCTTTAAGGGTTTAGGGTGTTACAATTTTTTCTTATTTGAGTGTAAATCATGAATTGATGAGTGATTATTGTTGAAACATGTTTAAATTCACTTCATAAATGTTTATACATGTTTGTATGTTGATGGTTTAGAATTGGTGCGATTGTTTGTGAAGTTTGAATGAAAATTTAGAAAATTGATGGTTTTGGCGAAAAATAAACATAATGATGATTTTGGTGAGAATTGATGTTATGATTCCAAGTTTGTGGTTGTTTTGATTGCCTATTGATGTATATAAACTAGTAAAGAAGTTTGGGGAACGAATTTGGGTCAAAGGGGATCAAAAACGGGATATTGGGGTGGAAATTAGAGAGTTCCTGAGAGGGAACAACCAAAAACAGGGAGTCTGTCTTGGTGCAGCTCGTTGGGCGAGCTCTAGCTCGTCGTGGCGAGTTGCACAGTGCAGAACCCCGTGTTTTTGGGTGTTTCGGGTGTTCGGGGTCGATCCAGACTGTCCAAACTGATTCTTTTGACGTATTTAATTGTTATCATGCTTTCTAAACCTTTGAAAACATCAAATGAATTAGATTGAACTTGGTTTTGTTAATCGAATCAAATTTTTTGAAATACTCTCAAAAACGCATAATTTTCCGAAACTCATTTTTCTCAGGGGAAAAGGGTGGGGTTAAGGTTGTTTACTGTAACTATGATTTATAAAATGGTTTTGGATGGTTTATATGAGCTTTAACTTGGCTTTGCTTTAAAAATGGAATTCTTTTAGAAAATGATAAAATGAGATGAACTTAGATGAATTTTTGGAATCAAATGGAATTGACCTATGATGCTTATATGCACATGCTATTGTGACCATATATGAGTAGTGGATATGTTTAGTTAAGGTGTTTGAACACATTTACCTTGTTTTGCCGAATTACTTAGAAAATGATGAAAGTTGTGAAAATAGACGAACTTCGTTGAAATGAGTTTTCTTGATTGGATAACTTGTAAATGGTCTTAGAAACATGATAATAGGATGAATTGACGATGAAATGATGATTGTTAGGTGTTGGATGCTTGATTATCATGAATGAAGTTATATGTCGACTTTTATGCAAAATTGTGAATTGTGACAAGATTGTTTGTTTATTTGTGATGGATGAATGTTGATGTTGATTATGTTGATGACTCTTTATTTGAATATGGTGTTTTGAATTGTATGGATGTTAATGCTTGATAATGCAATGGTGGATTTTTGGTGAAGATATTATATGATGGAGGGGTTATATAATATAGTGTTGTGAATCTCACATTGTCGGGTCTTTACTTGTATGTCCATGCATTCATCGTCATGTCGAGTCATAGGCGAAGAACATAACCGGAGGGAGTTATGTTATAACATAAACGGAGGGATCTATGTTAGTACGTAATTGGAGGGGGTTATGTAGTGGAATCTCAGTAATATCTCCGAATCCAAAGCTTGGTACCACATGCATCTAGAAGAGTCTAGAACATTGCATGCACTTAAATTTGATGAGATGTTTCATAATTGAATATGTGACTAGGAAAATATGTGCATTGGAAAAATTTGGTGAATGTTGTAATTATGTGAATTGTGTGGAGAAGTCTGCATGATGATGTTTCTTATTTTGGTGATGTAATAATTCCGCAAGTGCACGGTTTACCGAAGTAGTAAAAAGAGAGTATCGTTCCAACAGGGAGTTGTTTAATTCAATTAACCTTTAAGGGTGATTAGAAGAAAGTTCAGTTGAAAAGTTGGGATTTTTAGAGATTAAAAATAACAATAACAAAAAGCGCCTTGGGATTATTGGTTCATTTTAGTGACAAACCCTTCACAAACCAAACCCTAAACCTAAACTTTATATTGGACCTACTTTCTAAAGACAAGTTTCTCTTAAGCCTATCACATCTCCTTTCGGTCTCAGTGAGTGTGTTCCTCTAGCAACCACGCATATTCTTATGGTTGATTGCTATTGGAATCCTTGAAGATCGAAACTTTATTTGTCTCAAGGTTTGCTAGACTATTATCATGTTTCACAATCCTTGTCTAATTTCACTTGTTAATTAATTATAAAAACAGTGAAATTAGATTAGAAAGTATATTTATATAAATATAGGGTTCGAGGCTTGGTTTGATTAGGATAGGTCATTAGACTCATCCAACAATCCCAAGACAAGAAGAGTCTACTCACTCATGTTCATCATAGACATAGAAGAGAAGAAGAAGAAGAAGAAGAAGAAGAACATAAAATCAATTAATATAAAGGAGACCTTTTATTAAGAGAAAACAATTGTCACTATTGAATTCCAAGAACAAAAGATGAATTGTTGTGATTGCTAGCTACTCTATTTATAGTTTACAATGACTTAAGCCCTAAGAAATACATCACTAGAATGTTCCACAAGAAACCACGGGCTTTTAGGTCAGAAATAAACTAATAGGTAGCTTGTCCTTGAAGCAAAAGCAGCAAAAGAAGATCATGGGGGTTGGCACGACCGTGTGGCTGGTGGCACGGGCCGTGCCAAGCTTCTGGCTTGGGGGAAATATATTTTTGTCTTCAATCTTCGTATTTTCAGCCCGAATCAACTCCAAATCCTCTTTCTTTTGCTCCAAGACTCAATCTTTCAATTACTTGTTCCTGAAATTAAATAACTTGCAATTGAAGTGAAATAATTCTAAAAAGAAAATAAAATTAAATAAAACAAACTCAAATATAAATAAAGCGGACTCAAATATTATATTAAAAACACTAATTATTGACTCATCAAACTCCCCAACACTTGAATCTTTGCTTGTCCTCAAGCAAAAGGCATAAACATGGCAGCATAAACAAGATTAACATATGACAATACAATTTAAAACTCATGTCTCCTCTAAGGCTTCATTTCAAGTGTACACTAATCAAGACCTCAAGCATTCCTTGTGAACCTATTCAACCCAACAACAAGTCTCAAGTGAGTGTGTGTGTGTAGTCTAGCCCTTTTCTTGCTCATGTATAAGATAGATATTATGAGGAAACAAGTTCTAAGCCTAACACTAAACTAACCGAGAAAAGTCCTTTCTTCATTTCATATAAGAGAGATGGGAATTATATGTGTTGAGGCAAAATCCCAAATTAATTTTAAAGATAATAAACTTTAATGATTAAGGATTAAATGGACTTTGATTAATTCTTTGGTATTTAACTTGTGCTCTTGAGTGTTTTACTAAGACAGGAACAG
>Ga0228710_1012862_pt1 | contig 10208 bp, 2 predicted proteins | sample MedpolnodulmetaG_FD_177995 | JGI IMG/M metagenome (GOLD analysis project Ga0228710, IMG submission 177995) | Root nodule microbial communities from Medicago polymorpha collected in Santa Monica, California, United States - pink nodules | ecosystem: Host-associated > Plants > Roots > Nodule... | reverse complement strand
TACGATGATCATGAGTGAGTAGACCTTTCTTGTCTTGGGATTGTTGGATAAGTCTAATGACGTAATCTCAATCAAACCAAGCCATAAACCCTAATTTTATATAAATCTACTTTCTAATCTAATTCACTGTTTTTATAATGAATTAAAAAATGCCAAACTCATAAAGCGAGAGCGGAGGGTTAGTATTTGTTAATTCATCATCTCAAATATCAATTCATAAAGCGAGAGCGGAGCTTTGATATTGGAACAAGTGAATTTAGACAAGGATTGCGAAACATGAGAATAGTCTAGCAAACCTTGAGACATATAAATTTTCGTTCTTCAAGGATTCTAATAACAATCAACCATGAGAATAGACTTGATTGTTAGAGGAACACACTCACTGCACCTCGAGAGAGGCTTTGATACGCCAAAGAGAAACTTGTCTTTAGAAAGTAGGTCGAATATAAAGTCATGGTTTATGGTTTGTTTGTGAAGGATTCGTTATTATGATGAACCAATAATCCCAATGCGCCTTTTATTATTATTGTTTTAAAACCTTTAAAACCCAATCTTTACAATCAAATTCTCTTCTAATCCTCTTTTAAAAGTCAATCAAATTAAACAACTCCCTGTTGGAACGATACTCTCTTTTACTACTTCGGCAGAACCGTACACTTGCGATTTTGCTCATCAATACCATCATGGTTTCCGGATAATATAATCTAGATTTGCAAAGGGCGTAAGTGTAGTTCGGATTACTAAATCCGAAATCCTTCGACATAGGATTCTTTTGTATGGACCACATTGCACCAAGAGTTTTTGTGGTCCACAACATCTAGGGACTTCTATAAATAAGTGCTCTCCGGTTTTCAACTTCAATTCCAGCAAAACACACAAACACACCAAGAAAAATCATGCAAAATTTTTTCATTAAGCTGCAGATCTTTCTCACGTGGTCGCAAATAGATAGTTCTCTATTTGAACGTGTGGTCAAGATCTTCAGCATGCTGTCAAAAATACAAACAAACACACCAAAGAGACCATGCAAATTTTTGTCATTGTGCTGAGGATCTTTGTCATGCTGTCGCAAAATTGATTGCTCTCTATGTGAAAAATAGATTGCTCTCTATATGCCAGCATGGTGAAGATCCTCAGCATGCTTTCAAAAATATATAGATACTCATTGGTTCCTCCTTGATAGATAGATAACTCAAAAATATCAAGAGATTGTTATGAGTTAAATCTTGCTGCCTGCCAGATGAATATGTCATTTGGCAAGGCAACAAGATCTAACTCAAAGAAATCCTCTTGAAACACCTTCCCAAAAGATTCATCATTTTTGTTATTATGGTTATTTTAAACTGTTTATTTTTCTTATGTTGTTTTTATTTATGTTATGTACCTTTGTTTTATTTTCCCCCAAGTCATTCGCCATGAAAACTCTCCAGAATACAAGGTCTGATGCTGTTCGGATTTGATAATCCAGACAAACTTCATGCATTCCGAAATATTAAATCTGGAACCCCTCAGTTTATTTTCGACGATGGCGTTTCACCAAATGTTTGGACGGTTAGTGGAGTTTTAATGCATTTTTGGACGGTTTTAAATGACAATCATGTTTTCCTTGACTTCCAAATGACCTAGGAATTGTTTTAGGCTATAAATAGGCTTGCATGTTCAACAAATTCCTTCATTCTTCACTTCATCTCTTTTCTTTCATTTTCTTCAAATTTTTTAAGTTTTGTAGTAGTGTTTGTGGTGACATGGTCATTGTTGGTCGTTCATACGACCCCTACAATTGCATTGCAGCTTATGCGGGGGTTATATTACGATCAACAGAGACCCTTGACATCAAAGAAAGACACAAAAATTTCATATCGATTTTTTCCGGATTGTAAAATCCAGAAAGCACTAACAATCTGGTTCGAAAAATATAATCCGGACCATGGGTTTTTTGGACTTTTCGCAAGGTGCATGAGAAGGCAGCAGGGTGGAAAAAGTAATATTCCTAAAAAAATCATCTTTATTACTTGTTGACCCTATATCGAACCTACTTTAAATAGTTGAGTTTTTCCTGTGGACCTATTGGGCCACTGCTAGCTTCAATCGGTCGTTTTCAACTCTAGTCCAGTTTCAAGAGTAAATGGAGGTGAATACCAGAACTCTAAATGGCAAAATCGAAAATAAAACATTGATGTTTTATTGAATTTTGTGAAAAGATTTATAATTTTAGATAATATATTTTACAAAGTGACTTTTTATTTTTTTTTAAAGGATTTCATAAAGTAATTTATAATTTGAGATAGAAAGAGAATGTTTTGAAGAAGACAAAAAGAGTTTTTTCTTTTTTTGAATTATCATGTTATTGGTACGAAGTTTCCATCGTCGCTTAACAATGACTAATCTCTGTTGGAGACACAAGGTGGATTCCTCCTTCTCAACCGAATTTTTTCCATATACATGAGCCCGAAATCGAATCTTTGACCACATGCTTATTACACATTTAAATAACTTTTTATCAATTACATTTATTATCAGACATATATGTTGGTCTATATGGTCAATGAGATTATAAGCTAGAGGAGGGGTGAATAGTGCTTTGAAAAAGTTTTTCGGAGTTTTAATAAAAAGTGAATTGAATTAAATTGACTATTGGAAACACGCGTGAACAATCACAACAATAACCAAAAAGATAAAACTATGTGCTAATAAGATTCAATGTAGAATTGAGTGATTCACAGTACAAATCTTATTACAATCAAAACTTAATATGACTTGAACGATTTGAAAAACTTTAGACAATTTCAAAACCAAACCTATATGAAAATATACCAAGTTATCAATCAAAAACACAATGCATATGGAATTGAAGAATTGAATGAAAATTGAACCCAATTGATCTAAGCTAAGTACTAAAACCTAATTCAACGAATTAGGTTAACTTTTAACGAAAAACAACTTAGATCAATACAAGTTTCTATCCTAACAATTATTCAATTAACATATGCAATAATTGAAAATAAAGAGGATAAGGAAGAGAGATAACTCTGATATTTTTATAGTAGTTCGCTCTTTTCGCCCTCGCTAGAGCTACATCTACTCATCCTGATGAAGTACACCTTCACCAAGGTCATCCACTAATAGTAACAATGTTGAATACAAATGTGTTTACAGGAGTTCCTTGAAATTAAACTAATTCTTCACCCCCTATGTAAACAATCCCCCAAAATTCAAATAAACTTTGAATTTGGTGCTCGTTGAATCTTTGAATCCTTGATTACCCGTACACACCTTCAAACTCTTCACTCAAGTCTGCGATGCTATGTCCGGTAAACGAATCCCCTTCGATTGCAAGAACGGTTAGAAAGATCCCCAAGACCTTTGGTGGTGGAATGGGATTATTCACTTCACTTTGGAACCTTGATTAAGCCCAATCAATTTCCTTGAGAGAACCAACTTAAAATTCCTATAACCACCCTAGCAAATCAATATGACTCAATGTACAAAGTGATTCTAAGAAAAAGTGTTTAATCTTGAAGAATTTATGAACAATGAGTTTTTGAGACCTAGAGAGAATAGATGCAAATGATTCAATGCTTTAAAAGTTATGAAAGAGTGAGTATATATAGTAAATGAGGGAATGTGCTAATTTTCGTGCAAAAGTAACTATTTGAATCGATTCACTAAAATCATTAATTGATTCAGACAGCTGAATTGAAAGTCAGAGGAACAATGAAGATTGATGCGATTCAGACACAAACTGAGTCGATTCAAATTTCCCAGGATGAAAATTGATACAATTCATATTAAAATGAATCGATACAATGTAAATCAGAAAGTTTTATTATATGATTCAAATTTGAATGACACGATTCAGGGGTGAATCAATTCAGGATGTATTGAGTCAATTCACACAAAGCCAGAGAGCTTGTGTGATACGATTCAGATAACTATGAATCGATTCACATGTACAGAACCAGAATTTTGGACGCATGTGAAGTTTTGACACACCTAAAAAGGAACATTATGCCACATATCACTAAGGTGCTTTAACAAGTTCTAATTCTAATCTAAAAGGAGAGAAACAATATGCTAGAAAAATAAACGTGCAACTAAAAACATCATCAAAATAACAGTTGACAAACAAGCTTCAAAATAATTGGATTGTAAATTACTATCAAACATATAACATCTTTTTTTTTGTGGTGGCCGGGATTCGAACCCCGCACCTTGCAAATTTTATGCATTGTCTATACCAACTTAGCTAAACTCACAAGGACAAACAAACATATAACATCTAAATAAATATATCAAAAGCTAAAATCTTTCAATCGAACAATAGATTTTATATATATAACACTCTTTCAAAAAAAAAAATTATAAAATACATATCTAATAAACTATTGTTGAACAGTGTAAGAGGACACCAATGTATTAGAATAATACATTTATAATGTAAATATTTATTCGTTTAATTTATATTTAAATTTTCTTTTCTATACAAGTTTCACGTCCATATAATATAAATTCAATCATTATAATCATTATAAATTCGTTTAATAAATATTTAGATATCAATATAATTTTAAGTAGGATATTCATTTTCATGCAAGGTAAATATTTATTATTTAGTAAAAGAAAAACTCGAGTGGTTTAAATCACAACAATCTTTTTTTGGATATTTTTGCTTTCATGAGATTGCTTAATAAAGCTTATATGCTTAACCAGGCTTCGAGTCTGATAGAGGGTCAAAATAAATCGTAGGTGCAGGTGTTAAGGGCTAAGTATAATTGTGGAAACATTTGTACTCCAAAGATTTCCCTATAGGACCAATTGTTTTAACATTTACAGCGCTATGTCATATGTTTGGAAGAATTTAGGACCGAATATTGCTTGAGTTATTAATAATGGTCATGATGCTTGAGAATCTATTTTCATGCTCAAAATGAGGTTTCAATTCATTGGAAAATACGGTGAGATATATTTAAGTACCTCTGTTAGCGTTCTTTGTGTATGAGGAATGTGGAGCCACCTGGACTCGATACACTCTGTACAAAAAAGGAAAAAGGAGAATGAGGGTGAAAAACTTGTTTAGTGATGTCCTATTCTCTTTCTAATTTCCTTAATGACGAATTGAACCATAATATTGAACCATATTTATATTGTGGCCACAATTGTTGTTACGGACCACAATTTTGATGTACTACAAACACAAACGTCAAACTGCTAATTCATGTTTCTATCTCTTGAAATCTTGTCCCACCCTCCCTCTTTCTCTGTGGCTATTAACCTTCTACAGTTACAATACATGGATGGGTCATGTGTCTGGTATGGTATGGGCAAGTAAACAAACGCTATAACAGCCGGAGGAATCTTCATCACAAGTTGGAAAGAGATATATCACATAAAACTACATTACAATATTATGGGAATTGTTTTATACGCCGTGTGGATTGTTCAACCTGTGAAATTAACCTTTCGGTAGCTATACTCTAATCCAGAAAATAACGATAGGGTCGTAACTTTTTATAAGTTTTGTGCAACGATCCAATAAATCCAAGAGATTTATGAACAATCTATAGAGCAATGTTTCAATATTTTAGAATTCTGCTCTTTACCCAACATTTTTTTGCTCGCTCCCAACTGAAATGACCAAAATACCCCTGCATGAGTTAACTCACGCCACAGACACAATTGCCAAAACTAAGATAAGTTGAATTTCCATACATGGGCATGTTGTTGCAATCATGGGTTGGCTTGACTTACTCCTCTTGTCATCTACCAATTGATTATGTCTATCTATACCTTGTGATGAATTCCACACAAGATTCGACCAGGGTCAAGTCTCTACTGCATCCCATATTTATTTCAAAGATGAACCTTTTTACGATAAACTAATAGAAATTATGAGCAAGAGCAATGTGCCACCTCGATAGGAGAAATGCCAAAATGCGATGCAATAGAAGTCCTTGATTGTGGAGAAACAGACACAATCATCCTTTATTAATATTGGACAGAGTAACGTGAGTAAACTCACGTAGACATCATGAGTTAACTTTTGCAGAGTTTAAAACTAGCGTGAGTTAACTCACGCAGAATTAACATTGGCGTGAGTTAACTCACACAGGGGTATTTTGGTCATTTCAGTTGGGAGCGAGCAAAAAGTGTTGGGTAAAGAGCATAAGTCAATATTTTATGGTCCACATTTGGATCTAGGCCCTTGTGTTTAGTAAGATTAAAATCTAAAAAATTGCTATAAAGCACCCATGGTTTGCTATTAGGCACCTTAATCTAACGAAAATACTCTCGACGGCAGTCAATTACTATTCGCGCTGTTGAACGGTAGTTAACTGTCTTACGCTCACGAGTGGCAGCTAATTGTCATTCCGCACAAATCATATACCAGAGCAAAAAACAGAACCACCACGCGTACATAAAAACTCTCAAACACAAACCATAACACCATTCAAACTCTAAGAAATCAAACTTCATCAAACACAAGCAAGAATCAAGTGTTGAAAATCAATATCCATACACATTGTTAGATTTTGATGTTTGAATTTTTTTTTATTGCCCATATGTTCGGTTTTTTTTAAAAATTGATGACTTTTTGGGTTTTTGAATTTCCAAGTGGTGGCCAAAACACGAAGACTGAGTTTTTGAAACCATGCAGGATTTTCTCTATAACTGCTAGTTAATTGTCATTTCTAACAATGTCAATTAATCATCGCTGAGAGTATTTTGATCATTTTAGGATACCTAAAGAACCATCTTCTAACATCTAATTACCTAAATGGACTGGACTCATTTCCCTACCATGGAGTAGTCCCGATCGGTATCGTCAGAATATGTCTCTATCCTGTCTGTTTCATCCATATTCCATAATAACTATACACGTCTACTAAACCAAACTACACCATTTTCTGTTTTACACCATATACATTATTCAATTTTTTTTTATTGCATACATCATTAACTATACATCATTTAAATTTGATGCACCTATCAGGTCATAAAAACTACAAACCTTATAAAGTTGTAACCATCATCAATTGTTCAAATCAAAATAAAAGTTTCTCTTACAGAATACTAAAATATCCAAACAAATTAAACTATTGGTTTATGCTCTCACTTCTCCCTAACAAGTCTATCTGCAGTTTATTAATTGTATGACCTCCCTCCACTTTGATGGCTAACAAAAATTACAAGAGGACAGCTAGGAAAAAACACTTTAACACTCTTTTTTCACCATTCACTCATTTATCAAATGATATTACGTGAGTCATACCACTTTATATAGGACACGTGAGTTTCATCAAATAAAAAAATGAGTATTAAAAAGAGAGTGTTAAAGTGGATGTTCTTATAATTACTCAAATTACATACTATATTAACTTTTTTTTAGTCAAACTAAATGTCGTGTTTCTTTTCTCTCTCGATTTCTTCTGTTCACATAAAAAATTCATTTAATTCTAGGCTTCACCCTACTTTGAAATTATCCTTATGACATGTACCTTTTCAATAAAGGTCGTGTTATTTTATCAGTGTTTTACATAAATGAGGAGTTTTATTTCTTACCAATGTTTTCAAAACTATTTCCATACTATTATTAGTAAGATTTTCTGCAGGTTTTAAATTTATATCATGATAGAGCGTAGGTACATATATGGTTCATGGTTGGGTATCATGGGAGCAATGAACCTGTTATAGCTTAGATGTTGAGTGGCAAGACTTAATTAACCCTGTTTCTTCCATCAATAATTGACAACAATAGACCATTCTTCAACCTTGTGGTGCACGGCTCGTGTAGTTTTCGCCTCTCCATTTTTTCTTATTTGTGATTCTAATTTCTATATTTCTAAATTCACTGTTTGATATTTAATCCAACTGTGCAGTTTATGCTTTTTTTTATGATATGGCTTGTGAGATGCTTATGTGCCAACTAAGTTGATGACATGGAAGGGAGTTCTTTAATTGAGAACCCACTTAAAAAATGTCTTGCATCAAATTTGGATAGTCTCTTGCGATATTTTTTTTTTAAAAGCCAAATGAGACGCCAAGCCATAAAAAAGGATGAGTGCAATTTCAACTAGGTTGGAACTGGAACACCCCGATTTTTAATATTAGTTTATTAATATTATTATTGACTAATATTAGTATTATTGAATGTTATTAATAGTAATGGTTTATTAGATACTATTAATTTAATTGTCCGTATTTATTTTGAGGATAGGTAATGAGGAAGTCAATGAGTTGCTTAGTCGGTTAAAGAATGGGAGAAAAATAGTGTTTATGAAGAAAATAGTGGTTTAACAAGGATAAGAAAGTAGACTGCAAACATAGGTGTAGTTAGTAAATTGGATAGTGTATTAATGATCTAAGCATAAGGAGGTGTAGACAACAAGGTTGGGTATTTACAAGATAATAGTAACCAAATGAGAGGTGCAGATAGTAAGCTTGTTAAAAAGATTAAGTGAGAAACAAACCCGATTTGTAGTTATAAATAGAGGAGAGCATTAGAGAATTAAGGTTACATAGAAAGAACATAAGTCAGAAAGCTAAAGAAGAAAACTAGGATTAAGAAGCAAAGCAGGCAAAGAAAGAAGAGCATAGGGAGAGATTCAACCGTAGACATTCATGAATTCGACAAACTAGAGGTAAGGGGGGAGTTATATTCAACAAAAAGGGTTGTGTATTCATGTGGGTAGTGAAGGGCTCTTAAGCTTTGATGTTTTAATTATTCTTATGATGAATTCATTGTTTTATTATATCCCTTTGTGTTGTCATAGCTGTGAATTTGATTGTAGTTATTAATTTGTGAATTTGGTGTTGTTGAATGATGATGAACTAATTCCGGTGAGAAGTGTTGATGTGATTAGAGTTGTGAAGGAAAAATTAAGGTCGTGAGACCAATGGTTAGATAATTTGATTAGAGAATTAATCATGAGAGAATATGTTGTGATTAGGTGTAATTAGATGAGAATTAATGTGTATTATAATCATAGAAGATCAGTAGGTAGAATTGTTGAATTAACGTGTAAAAGATGATTGTAATTAGGTGATTTATATGAAAATTAGTGTTTTATTGTTAGGGTAACCTTAGGGTGATGATTAGGGACAAATTTAGTGAGCTCAAAGTCGAAAAACAAAGTTTAGGAAGGTTCCTTAGAGCGAAGTCGCGGCAATACTGCGATTTTTGTCACCTGTCACGTGCGCGCGGTCATGCGCCTACATGGCACGACCCGTGCGCATATTTCTGCCATTTTCTGTGTTTTTGAGGGGGCAGGATCGTGCTCCCTTCCTAGACTTAGAAAAGCCTATTTTTATCCCTCAATTGAGTTCTTAAGGTGTACGATAGGGTCCCGAGGCAACATATCAAAGTACGGAAAGTATATTTAAGTGTCCTAAGAGTGATTTCTTAAAACAATGGTGAGTCCATAACAACAAAGTAGTTCAAGGAGTGCAAGATGATTATAAGATGAGATATGGAGTGATGACTTAGAATAGTTGATGATGATAAAAGTGGATTCCATAGAATAGTGATGAGTCTAAGATAGAAGTGTGTAGGACCAAAATGAACAATTAAAATAAGTAACTGGTTTAAGATGAATGAAGATATTAGATGAAGAGATAAGACGAGCACAGAAATGCTATTGAGGTGTTCGGATTTTAAAATCCGAAAGGCTTTTTCACTAATTTGGATTTTATAATTTGAAATATGCTTATGTATAATCAACAATCAGAATCTCTCCAATTTCAGCAGTTTTGAATTTTTCTTTTAAAAACAACCAAAAAATAAAGTAAAAAATGATAAAAATATGACAAATAAAATGATTATTGTTAAATGAAATATGACATGCATGACGTGTCAATTTACGAGATATTAAATGATGTGTAATTGATGTATTATTTAATGATATGTAAATGATGAGATATTTGACGAAGTTTTATGTAATGATTTAATTAAATGATGTGTATTGTTGATGTGGTTATTTGACATTCATGCATTCATGGTCGAGTCTATTTAACGAAGTGATTTAACGATGGGGAATAAATCAATAACATATACATATGATATCCAAAATATTTGACGAGGAATACGTTTGATACCACATGCATATACGGCCGAGTCTAGGAGCATTGCACACATAATGGTGTTCCTTTGATAAGATGTCAATTTCATGAATGATAATTGCTTTTGTGCAAGTGATGCATGTTCATCTTAT
>Ga0228710_1012861_pt1 | contig 10209 bp, 6 predicted proteins | sample MedpolnodulmetaG_FD_177995 | JGI IMG/M metagenome (GOLD analysis project Ga0228710, IMG submission 177995) | Root nodule microbial communities from Medicago polymorpha collected in Santa Monica, California, United States - pink nodules | ecosystem: Host-associated > Plants > Roots > Nodule... | reverse complement strand
TAACAAGTTTTATAAAAATTTTTTTGTTTTTTTTTTGTTGTTTTTTTTTTTTTTTTTTTTTTTTTAAGGAATCATGATATTGGCTTATTATATTTGTTTCTAAACTTAATGTATAGTGTCATAGTGAGATGAAATAATTGAACGTGTATATGTGAAACTCTAAATAGTACGTTAACGTAATTTTTTACCGTGATTTTCATCAAACTCGATTTACAAATAGAGTACCAAACATACACTTAGTGAGCATCATCATTTTATCAATCTAACTGGTACATCAAAACTCATTCAAAATCACTGTATGTGTAGTAGAGAGAAATAAAGGTTAGGTGTCAAAATCACTATACGACACTTTGGTGTTGGTGGGTTTTGTTTTGGATGCTTGGTGTGCCAGGGTTGTTTGGCGCTTCTTTTGTTTTTATTGCTCTACCTGTAGTTCCAGTATCTTCATATTTCCTTTGACTAGTTTGTCTAGTAAAAATACATAGGTGATCCTTAACTTAACTTCACATACTAATTTCTTCAATATAGTTTAAAAAATCAAATAAAATCGCCACAATTTAAGTTGACTCTTTTTTAAGAATGCAATTTAAGTTGACTCTGGTGTCTTATCGTCTATTAAAATTGCCACAGTTTACTAGGCTCTTATTTTGCGAAAAACACGATGGATGTGGACTTTTCAATCAGCCATATAGAAAGGGTAATTCATGTTCGAGACTCCTATTCAAATTAACCGACTTATCCACAACTCAATTAATTTAATGAAAAACATGTACTTTCTCCTATCACTTTTATAAGCAAAACTTCACTTTTTAAATACATTGAATAATTAATGTATTTAGTCTTAATGAATATTAGATACATTAATTATTCAATATATCTAAAAAATGAAGTTTTACTTATAATAATGATTGGAGAGAGTATAGTGGATAGTGTTAGAACAATCACTCTGTTCTATGCGCAGCGAAAGTGCTTATTAAAAATAAGCTGTTTTGAGCAAGATGAATAACTAAGAGAAAATTAAGAACTGAAACTGAAGAAACAATGAATGGGAGAATTTTTATTGATTCACACAACTACTTTTATTTACAACATAAGAGAGTGTATATATACAACTAGATGTTGTAACAAACTCCTCTAACTAACTACATCAGAATCTGCACATCAGAATCTGTCTTCAGAAGCTTCACTTCAGAAGCTTTACTTCAGACGCACCACTTCAGGAGCTCCACTTCAGACGCTCCACTTCAGAAGCATTCTTCAGAGGCGCTACTTCAGAAGCATTCTTCAGAAGCGCTCTTCAGTTATTGATTACTTATTCTAATAGATAGTTGGGTTGATGAGTTAAGTTGAATTTGATCTAAGAAAATTAACATTTCATCCTCTTCTCTAGTAGTAATATACTACTCCTTCCGTTGTCTCTTGTTGGAATTGCAATTGTTCTGTCTTAACAATTATAGTTTTTGAATTTCTAAATTGTTGTATTCGGATTTTTAAATACCATTTTGAAAAAGAATTTTCATCTATCAAAATTGTTAATAGATTGAGTCTGATCGCTCTCTTTAAGACATTTCGTGATCTTGTCTAATATTGTGCAAAACAGACAATCAATTACGCTGCCTTCAGGATAAAACAAGTTCAACCACATAAAATGACTCATTCAAACCAGTAAGAAACTGAATGATTTGCTCTTCAGATCTTTAAAGCTTAGCAAGGCGTATAGAATCACATCAACAAGGATGCACACAAGTACAATTTGAAATTGGTATGTGTGAATTCAGTTCATCCCATAAAGTACAAAACTCAATGAAGTAATCTAACATAGTTTTGGTACCTTGCTTGAGATTGTTGATAATAGATCTCAAAGAAGAAATGTGAACTCGATCCACCTTAGTAAAACGTTCTTTCAAATCTTCCCAAGCAAATAAAGCAGTATCATGGAAAACAATAGTTTGTGCAATGGATTCAGTAACTTAATTGAGACTCTAGGAATGAAGAAGGTGGTTACAGTGTTCCCAAGCTTGACGGTTAAGGTCATCAATGGCAGATATGGGAATGGAACCATCAATGAAAACAAACTAGTTCTTCGCTCCTAATGCACGTTGCATGGAACGTTGCCAAGTGTAACACCCCGTTTTCCCAACAATGTAAATAATACACTTAAATCAGAGTATTCAACGTAAAACGGAATGCCACAATACATTTCATGTATAAATAGAGTAAAGTTACTATTTATTAAAAGCACTTTAACAAAACATCGCAGCGGAAAATTTAGTTCATTATTCAACAACGTTGGCACTACGGCCTCAACATAAACAACATTAATGAAAATCTTAATTCAAAGACAACATGGTTCATAAGTAATACGCAACAGTGGAAAACATAACAAATATTCCTATCCTGTTACGTATTAGAGCAACCCTAAGACGACGCACGAGAGAGTCAACTCACATCAGCAGTTAATCTTGGATATCTGCACGTTACCCACGTAGAGGCAGCATTCAAACAGAAGGAGTGAGATTTCACATTCAATAATAATAAGCTTATAATTCATCAATGGAATGTAACAACATAAACAAATTTAACTAAGCAATAATAAAACTTCACATATTGTTCAATTATTTCTACTTAGCATTAAATCAACTACAACAACTCGACGACAACGACAATGCAATGACACAACAACAACTTGACTATGCAGTATGCATGTGGTACCAATCAACGTGTTAGAGCATAGACTCTCTTTTCAACGTGTAGAGCAATGGCTCTTAAAACAACGTGTGGAGCATCAACTCCTAAATCAACGTGTAGAGCATAGGCTCTCAAAATCAACGTGGTTTGAATAATTTAAACATTCAACAGGGCATGAGCCCCCAACTTTATATGAGTATGCATGGACTCAACAACTTATTCACAACAACGTACAACATCAACGACTTGACGACATCAACGACAATGACAACAACAACACCAACAATGACTCCACATTATAATCCCATAGATATTCATCATTTAATTGCAACATCATATATCATCATATTAATTCAACATATGCATTCATATAGCAATTCATCAATGTGTACATTCATATAACAATTCATAACTCAAATTATTCACGTTAAACGAAGCCTTTTGAAACTGACAGTATTACCTAAGACTCTCATGTACACACCAAAGACTAATCCAGAACAGAAACACATGGAAACGACACAAGAACATGAAAAAGGTGCACTGCTATCGAACAACTCGCCTCGCGGGCGGCTTACTCGCAGTGGCGAGCTAAAGGCGAGCAAACACTGTTCTCTGTTACACAATTGTTCGTCGTGGCGAGTGGGTGGCGAGCAGACTACTCGCAGTGGCGAGTTATGACAGTCTTCTGTCGGGAAGTGCGATTTTTCACCCCAAAAACCCAATTTTCATCCAAGCTAATCCCAAATTTGATAGGAAACTCAACCTGTGATGATTCTATAACCTGAACATCAATTATGCACAATTCTATGGACTTTCTACACTTATTAACAACCAGTTTTTACATGTTCTACGATCAATTCCAATTTCAAACCCTAATCCTCAAATTCACAAGAACAACAACAAAACTACATGTTAAATTCAATTTCAGAATTTTATAACCTAAGATTAGAGAATGTTAGTCCCACCCTTACCTTAGATTGGTGATTGCAAGACTCTACAAGTTCTCCCTTCTCTTGGTTCTCTTCTCCTCTTTCTCCCAAAGACTTTTGTAAAACCTAATTTGTGTCTGACTCTTGTTTTTTTTCTTTTTATCTCAACAGGTTTTCTACTTATTAACACCACCTAATTCTAATTAATTCTAATTCAGCCCCTCTCAAGTCTTATTATTTTAATTTCCAACCCATCCTACTAAATAATAAAATAAAGCCTCTTAATAAAATATTAATACACAACAACATGCCACTTATCAACATAAATCAACATAGATTATATCAAAGACTCTAAACTCGACTAAAATAATCAAATAATAAATAGGGCATTACACCAAGCAAGATAGTTTGACCCATTGAGGTTTGGAGTGATAACCAAAGAGCTACAACCTTCACTCGGATGCATATAGTATGCAGAATCCTAATCAGAATTTGAACGAGGAGAAGGATTACGAGGAGCCATGGAAAACAGAGTGTAAAGAAGAAGAAGATAGAAATTGAAGAAATTCGAACAAATTGAGCAAAAAATGAGGCATAATTTGAAGAAAATGAAGGAAAAAGGAGAAACGAAGGTTGAAGATGCTGAATCTTCAACAAGGAAACAAAGAAAGTTTCAATGTGAAGCTTCAAGAAGAAGAATCAATGACGGAAACGGTTACAACTGAATCGTAACAAACTTTTCTCTCCTTGGGAGAAAAGTCATTGATACAATATTATGAAGGAACAAATGAATGAATCAATTTTTATTAAGTGTGATCAAAATGATAGTACAACTTATATAGGTGAAGTGAAGTACTAGAGGAACTATACTACGTACCCTAACTGTATACTAACAAATACTCTAATACAGTTAGTTAGAGGTAACTAACAGATAACTTGTGTAACAAGTTATCTCTATAACTAAGGCTTATTATCTGTAATGTCTTCATTATTCAATACTTTGCATGATTTTCACGTGGTGGTTGAGCTCATGACTTAAGCCCTTTTTATTTTTGTAACTGTGTTTGGTTTCATGATTTGAATAAAAATTACTGTTGAAAAATATTTTATTTACACATTATAAATTAGTCCTTCTCACTCTTTGTTTTGGCAAAGAAAGGACAAGAGAAGAGAGGGAGGTTGCTTATGTCAATAAAATACAAATATTATAAGAGACTTGCGTTCACATTGTCTGTCTATTTTTTTATGCACTAACGTGTGTAAATTATAAAAAATGTTTTTTTTTATGAAATTTTGATTTTAATTAAATAATCTCTTTTGTTTGTGACTTTTAAATAGTAACAAACTATTTTATCTTTAATCGACAATATAACAAATTAAATATAATAAAAATTCTTATATTTTCCAATAAAAACCAACAATATACCATTCTTTGAAGCAAATTTGTTAAGGGTATAACCAGAATAACAAAAAATTCAACTCAAAAAAATTATTTATTTCCTTTATATATTGTTATAGATTAATTGTTATGTACCGACAATATAAATCGGTTTTGCACATGTATCCAATTATATAATATATTGTGCTGCATTTGTTTCTAAATTTATGTAAATAGTGTGAGATGGAATTGGACGTGTATGGGTCCGCATTGTTTTCTGTTCACGGCTGCTCATTGGTGGGCTTGGCGCCACCGAAACAACATATGCTTTAGTAACAAAGTTTGGTCCTTACATCATCTCTCTTTCAACATTATGACCATGGTTAAAAATTTCACAGTTTGCTTCAAACCAATCTCTAATGACGCATTGGAAAGTTGATTTATAAAGTGGAATAATAACAATCTGTTTAGTATCTTCCTTAATGTTGACAGAAGCTGTGTCTATGCACTCCTATTAGAGGTGACTTCGGTGGTATCCTAAGAAATAATGTTGGTTTTTACCTATCAGGTTTTTCAGGTTATATTTACAATTCTTCGAATATTCTTCAATCTGAATTACTTGCTATATACCAGGGCCTCTTGTTAGCTAAGTTGTTGAACATTGATGAACTCGTTTACTACTCTGAGTACTTACATGGTATAAATCTCATAAAAGGTCCATCCATGAATTACCATGTTAACATCATGTTGTTTTCATTCAAGACATAAAAGTTTTGATAGAGCAAATCAACATCACTATTTGTCACACTCTTCGGAAAGGAACCAAGTGTGCGGATGTTATGACCAAGCTTGAAGATTTATCAAATGTAGACCTCCTTATCCATCCTTCTACTCCGGATGATATACCGAATCTTTCCAAAATTGACGCAACATAAACATTTTTATTTTCTCTAGAGATTAGTTCTTTGTTTTTCTCCTTTTCTTTTTGTTGTTTTAATTAGCATTGTAACCAATTTTTTTTTTAAGGTGTATGTGTATAAAAATTGTTACACTGACAATAAATGATATCAGTTAAACTCTTAATCATATTTACACCACATGCGACTTTGAAATCACTAATCATAGATTACTCTGTTAAAAATACTTTTTAAATATAACGATTAGATTGATAAAATTTTAAAATATTTTAGTATAGCAATTAGCAAGACTCATTCAAAACCATTGTATAGTAGAGAGAAACAAAAGTAGCTGTAAAAAACACATTGGTATTGAAAAGGCAAATTCTATGGTACACTCAAATATTTGAGTGTACGGTACACCAAATCATTAAATTAATAACTAAATGAGTTGTTTTTTGAAGAAAAATAATTGTTTTATATCATTAACAATTATAAAAATTAAATCTTATTTATCAAAAGCGTCGACGAAATAAAATTTAATTTTTTTAATTTTTATTACTCAAAACGAAGAATATTGATTATTTTTTATGAGAAAATGTTAAAAATTTAATATAATTCTTATAAACAATGAGTTTTTTTTTATTTTTTTTATGAAACGATGTTTTATAAAATATAAGCCTTAACAAATAGCTCTTTACTTCCTACAATATTTGTTAAGCTATCAATTTATGAAGGAAGAGTATCGGTACATCTTAATTTATGAAGTGTACCGTAGAAGTATCTGATTGAAAATAATCTATGTATGAGAGTGGGACAATAACTCATTCATATGGTCAATTTGTCGTATTGTTGACATGTATATATCTTGTACTTATATATTTTCAGTATAATATCATAATACACACCCGATTAAAAAATTATTGTGTCTTGACTTAGTCGATTACTATGAAAAATTAATGGTCGAATTGACATTATTAATTTTTTTTTTATATAGGAATTGACATTAGTAATTTAAAGTGATAGAAAATTGAATTTCAAGTTTACAATGATTTTGTCATTCGTCTATATATAAAATAAATAAAAAAAAACTAAATTTGGGATTAGATTGCTATATTCCTCATCATATTAAATAAGTTGAGTTTTTACCTAAACCTAACATGTATGTGACTGTGTCGATATGGTTTCGGGCTCATATTGCAGAGCAATTTTTTTTTTTATTTAAGAAATGAGTGAATAAGCATTTCCGTCCTTGAACTTGTCAAGATCAATCGATTTCGTCTCTTAATTTGTCGAAATAGCATGTTAGTCTCTGAATTTAACAGACATTCATCAAATTCATCCCTCCATCTAATCTCTCCGTTAGGAAGGCTGATGTGTCAGCCTTTATGTTGTGTTGTGATATCCATATGTCCTCCACGTGTACAAGGACCGTTTTGCATGAAACGTTTCAAGTTTCACTTTTCACTTTCAATTTTTCATTTTTCCTCTTTTACCCATCCTGTCATCCTCACATTTCATTCAGAAACATCAAACCGGTCCCCGACTCTTCTCATTCCCGCTAAAACCATTATCATCTTCATCTCTCCAAAAGCTATGATTCCAGCACCATCGATCATCATTTGAAGGGCCGTTTTGAAGGAAGATTTCTTAGTCTATGAAGGTTAACCTTTTCCTGTTCGTTTCTCCATTCACGACCGTTCATTATCTCCATTGTTTGTGACCGTTTTTTTTTCATTTTCGTTTTCATTTTTATCCATTTGTTTTCATCCTGAAACTTTGTTTGATTTGTTGGTCACACAGTCACACATTTAGTAGGGTTTGAATTCATTTTAGGGTTTCCAGTTTATAACATACAAAATTGTTTTTTTTTTCTTTCCCATTTTGGTTACTAAAATTGATGAACATGAGATAAGTCACGAAGGAATTAGTGGTTGATTAACACAATTAATAAAAAGGGTACATTTTTTATGGTAGTGAATTCTGATTCACATTGTGTTGTTGATGGACAAGTATGCCTCATAGTTTTGTTATGTTGTTATAAAATATAAGGATGGATTTGCTAGTAAGTGTGATAATTTAGGGACTGATTTGATTGAAAATTTTATTGCATGGAGGTATGGCATGAGAGGACCAATTATTTCAACTGAGAGGTCTAAGCAAACACAAGTGAAGGGTCATGCTCCAACACAGACAACTACTCGTGGACTTATGAGAGTACCATATCCTGGTTATAAGCCATCTGGTTCTACTCAACCCCAATTCATGGAGTTTATCCCAACACTAGGATTTCCAAAGAAGTAATGAGACCTGTTTAAATTATGACTTATTTGTTCTACAAGTGCTTTTGGATATGTAATATTTTGGAACTTCCTACTTATGATTTATTTATGCCTCTAGTTGGGTTGCTTTTGGCTATGAAATATTTAAGAACCTCCTTCTATGACTTATGACTTATTAATGCCCCATAGTTGGGTTGCTTTTGGATATGTAATTTTTTTGCACTCGTAGTGCAATGGCTAAATTATGAAACAAGTTAAATATTATGCACTCCAATTGTGTCTCTTTGTTTTTTACTTTGTTCTCAACATTATGCACCTAGGATCAATTTGATATCTGTTTATATAATTCAAGGACTTATTTGATAGTTTTTCATATAATGTAGGGATTGATTTGATGTTTTCAAAATAATTCAGGGACTAATTTGCTTATATTATTATCACAGAAAGGTTACATTCATCTTCAGCCTTTTTTCATTAAGGGTGTTACACACGCCTAGTACAATGCAGTAACATGTTAAAAAAATTCAAACAAGCAAATTATGCCTATCAAATACCAATCTAAGCTCACTTCCTACACAATCAACTTTGTCCATCAAGCTTACCCTCCAATCCTCTTCATTGCCACTTTTCTTAGCCTTAACCATAAACCGGACCTTCTCAATCAATCTTGTCTTTCTTCCCTAACCAACACCAATATCATTGATTTTAAAGTATATATTCTAGTTCTTTGCTTCATCAACCCAAACTAAAAATTCAGCAATTATATATCATCATCATCCTATACAAAGGAAAATCAAAATCAATCAACAATAAAAATGCATAACATTAAACAACATTATCTATGATTGTAAGGAATTTCTTTCTAGTTTATTAGAAGAAGCAAAAATGTTGTTGCTCATGAGCTAGTCTCTATAGCTAGAAATCTAGGTGCCAGATCATGGGTGGGCTGCGTCCCTGACCCTATGGCGAAGGTTGTTTGTACTTAATCTTCCTTTTATCGTTGAATAAATATTTCTTTCCGTAAAAAAAAAATCCTTTGACAAAGGACCAACATAGAAAGGCCTTCCAAAAATTTTGAGAGTACTGGATTTTCTTACAACACAAATTCTAGGACACCAACATTCAAGCATTCGGATTCAAGTCCATTTACTCAAGGTTACCCTAACTCTGACCTTGAGGACAAGGTCCTCTTGGAAGCGTGGAGCAATGTTAAAGATCCAAGATAAAGGATTAGGCATGATGCTATGCAAGAGACTGTTGGATCAAGAGCTAAGAGCATGCATGTGAGGAAAATGCCACAGTGGCTCAAGGATTTCAAATACGCAGTTGAGGGAGTAGTCACATGGATTCACCAAATCAGTTAGGATATTTCATATGAAAATAAGGAAATCCATCAGCAGAATAATTATCTTCACCTTAGTCTTTATTTGCCATTTGTCAATAAATTCCCTTCTAAAAGGATGAAATTCTCTCTTTATAAGAAAATACTTGTAACGATTGGTGAATGATAAACACAAAATTGTTCAGTTTGTTATCTTCTAAATTCCTCCTCGTACTCTTTCTGAGCCATCCCCAAACTCGAATTGAATTTATCTAACATCCAAACTCTTAACAAAATTACATTAATCCAGTTATTTGGTTAATCTGAACTTATATCTTTCAAGTAACATGCGTTTGTAAATTAGGTTCTCCACTTTTTATGGAAAAATTAATGAGGTTTGTTATTTAAACAATATTTTTTGAGACAATTTATGATATAATCAAAGATATACAAAAATGTAGATATTAAGACGAAAACTAAAACAAATGGAAAAATTAATGAGGTTTGTTATTTTAACAATACTTTTGTTAATATTTAGAACACAATAGAAAGTAGAAAGACAATAGTGATATAATTCTCATTGATATCTCTGTAAAGGTACATAACAGGTTTATTTATACACTAAAATAAAGAGAAGACTAATCAACATGTATAAATACAATTGAATAGAATACTAATAAGCAGGCTAACTAATAGGTTCTAGTTAATGATAATT
>Ga0228710_1012860_pt1 | contig 10210 bp, 4 predicted proteins | sample MedpolnodulmetaG_FD_177995 | JGI IMG/M metagenome (GOLD analysis project Ga0228710, IMG submission 177995) | Root nodule microbial communities from Medicago polymorpha collected in Santa Monica, California, United States - pink nodules | ecosystem: Host-associated > Plants > Roots > Nodule... | reverse complement strand
CAAGAGAGGAATAAGTGTTTTGCATCTTCGATCAAGCTGCATCCACCCACGCATAACTGCGCATTCGGATGTAAAATGTGTCGTTTGATTAAATTGTCCGTCGTTGGTAATCTATTACGTAACAAGCACCAGGCGAAGAGGCTGATTTTCAGAGGCACTTCCTTATTCCAAATTTCAGTCATGTGAGTAACCGCCAAATTGTTACTGATGAATGTCAAGTACTGCTAAAGTTTATCCACTCTTTTTCTTACTAAAATACTAGATTTAAGTATGGAGTTTGATATCCAACTAATTAATAGAAAGATAAACACGTGGAAGATAGAGACAATAATAATAAATGGTCTTATTGTGTGAAAATTAAAGGATTGGTGCTTACCATCCAGTTTTCCAAATACATGGGACCTGTGAGTGTAACAACATTGTCGAATAATTTACACCAAATTTTGACATTTAGTAAATGACTTAAATTGGCCATACACTCATGTTGAGTCTCTAACTAGTATAAAACCAGTTAACTTCCTATGTCTTATGCACCAAACACTAATAATAATATCACTTCTTATAATGGCTAATTCCTTTTTCTTCTCCTTACTAATGTTGTTTCTTGCTGCTCTTATGCTTGTTCCTCAAGGGTTTGCTAATACTGTTTATTTCAGGCCAGGCCCCCAATTTAGAAGCCCCCAATATCGACAAGGAACTCGTCCATATTATCCATATTGTCCATTTTGTCGACGTGGTCCACCACCCACACATTTGTAAAACATTAACGCTACAAGGCATATCAATATCTACTAAATAAGTGGTCCTAGTTACCATGTATAATTTGTATATCTTGTGTATAATTTGGCTTGGAGGTTTTCCATCTTTCTTATTCTACCACTGAAAACATCTTTTGCTTACATTATCAATTACATAATATGTGTTATATCAATGTAAATCATGAGAGAAAATCGTGATATATGTGCTCTAGATTTGCAAATAAATAAAGTTTATGATTTTGAGATTGTGATGGTATTGAATCATTGATCGATCATTTAGGAATACATTCCAGAAAACTGAAATTTGAAATTTTTGTTAACCTGTAGAAAACTCAAAATAAGTTTTTCTAGTTCTAGAAAAAGAAATCATAAGTTTTGCATCGCCCTCCTATCGTTATTTTTTTTCCTTTCTCTAAGAAAACTCAATTTAAGTATTTAAAAAGTTCAAAGAAACATAATCTGATTTTGATAGAAATTCTTTAAAAACTCAAAATTTGAACAAATTTTGAGTATTAGACCTAAAAGAACTTGCGTCTCATGAAACTTGCACCTCGCAAAACAATTAATGTCAACAATATGCAATTATATGTATATTTCCTTATTTAGCATTAATTTGTATCGTATATGTGTATGTGTGTGTCTATATATATAGGCTTCTAATTTACACCACCTAAAAACATAAAAGTGTAAATTAGCAAGCTACACCCACTTATATTTTTACTAAAACACCCTATTGTTTCTATTCTAATTAAATTTAAATAGAAGGGCAATTTTGTAACTATCTTAAGGAAGATCCTTAAAAAAAGAAACAAAAAAGACAATGACATGTGTAAGGTACAAAACGTGTAGTATAGACAAACTTTTAAGGAAACAATATTTGGAATGATGAAAGTGGGTGTAAATTAGTGAGGTGGGTGTAAACAATTTGATAAAATTTATAAAAATGAGTGTATATAATCAAGTGGGTGTAGGTTGCTAACTTACACCTTAGTGTTTTTAGGTAGGTGAAACTTGCTAATTTATACCTTAGTGTTTTTAGGTGGGTGTAAATTAGCAGCCCCCTAGACACACACATATGTATATGTACTCTCTCAATGCAAATGACACACGACTAATACTTATCATATTATAATTCTTACATGGTATAAGTAAGCTGTTGGTACTGATCCTTCTCTCCTAAACCTAATTCAGCCCCGTCGTCGTTCGATTCATCCCCAAAAAATACTACCACTCGAAGCACAATTTCAACCCTTACTCCTTTCACACCTATCCTCTTCGCTCTCACCATTTCAAATATCACAAATTTCATCAAGATTACGTTGAGTATTGAAAATGGTCAATATAATGCTTGATCTGAACTCTTCAAAATTCATCCAAGGGTTCATCAAGTCTTTGATCATATTATTCCCCCTTCACCCACTGATAAGCCAACAACTCCCTCTCTCAAACATACCGATCCCAATCTGTGGCCGCGTCTTGATGCTGTCGTATTACAATGGATATATGGGACATTCTCAAATGATATTCTCAACACCATCATCAAGCGCGATTCAACCGCCAAAACTTGCATGGAAAAGGTAGTTTAACATTTTCTATGACAACAAAAACTATAGAGCTCTCTACCTAGAACAAGAGTTCTTGCGAGTGAACATGGATAGATTCCTCACAAGTCATGTTGCATTTGGAGAATTAGCTGCAATGCAAACTGAATTTTATTTGGTATTTTTGTCAAAAACAAAGAGTAAAAAGGTTATTTTTTGGAAGTGATAAAGATGGTGAAATATTACTGTGATTTCTGTCTAGTAAAACCAAAATCAGCGTCTAAGAACTTTATATTGATTGGTTTTACTTTTTATAAATCGATCTAATATCAATGGGCACATATTGCATTATTTTTTTCAAAAGGCCATTAGTTGAAGTGATTTAATGTTTTCATCAGTGACTTATCGGCCTAGGGCTTGATTGGATCCATATACATCAATATTAATGATATCAACTTGTTTTTTACCGTTCAACCTTGGAGCTTCTTCATTGTAGCTAAGTTAAAAATTAGTCGACTTGAATTCAAATATAGTTATTTCTTTCTCGATATTAGGTATTTGCCATCACAATCTATTGTTTAACACTTTACATGTGGTCGGTCACACATATAAGGAATTCTTTTATGGAAAACCAAAGGGCTTACTAGATCATCTGATTCCTTAACTTAATTCTTTGTTTTAAATTGGTTCTATAACTATTAAAATTTGTATATTGGTTCCTTATCTAAGTCGCCGTTAATCATATTGGTCATATCCTTCAATTTTTTAATGTCTAATGTTTCTAATATGATTTCAGCTATTTGATTGCAGGCCCGTTGGTCCTCTCCGTTGGTTCACTGTTACAAACAATGAGTTTGCAATCAAATGACTGAAATAATCGTATAAAAAATATTACATTAAAAAAATTAGCGGAGATGACCAATATGATTAACTACAACTTAGATAAGGAACTAATTTGCAAATTTTTATAGTTATAGGAATATTTTAAAACAAAGAATTAAATTAAGAGACGAACTGATTAATTAAGCAAAAGCCAAAATACATGGTTGTTTGCACCCATGTATACACAAATATAATTGGTTAGTAAACAACTTAAAAGTGAATTTAATCTTAAATTCATTTTTGGCTTCATTATTTTACTGAAAAAGGATAATAGTCTCCCGTTGTTTCAAAAGTTTAAATATTTTTCCTGACAACTCAATTTGTGGTTTTTTTCTAGGAACTCAATTTTGTGGCCTATTTGTTACGACATGTCATATTCATCAATGAAGCGAAATTACATTTAATGATGTAAAATATCTCAGTTGTACTTGGAATATAAAAATGAGTTTGCATTTGATAATGAAACTAATAAAAGTTGGTCCTAATTATCGTTAAAAGAAAGTTTTGGTCCTAATTAGAAATGCCACGACATCAAATTTAATTTTACACCATTAAAGAAGATAAAATTTCATAAAAACAAACCCCATACTCAGTTGTAGAAAAAAGTTATCATGTTAAAGATCCACTAGACTTTTCACCCGTGCTGCCGCATGGGTCATATATATGGCATATAATTGTTATAAAAAATACAAATTGCAAAAATCAACATAAAAAACAGATATTGCATGATGCACATCAAATGTCAATACACTCACTTAGTTGTCAGAAAATACAACAGTAGCTGACATAAGTTCATTTAGATAAATTGCGATTTTTTTTTTTGTAAACCACGTTTAAAGTACTATTAATGCAGACACCATCGTCATCGATTATCATAATCTTCAAACCACTCCTTGATGCAACTCTTGACATTGCAACATATAATTGACCATCAGAGAACATAGACTGTGGAAGGTATACACCAACATGTTTGAGAGACTGCCTCTGACTTTTGTTAATAGTCATTGCAAAACATATTGATATGGGAAATTGTCTTCGTTGGAACTGAAAAGGAACTCTTGTATCAGATGGTGAAAGTGATAGTCTGGTGATGTATACCTTATCTCCAATGTTGCTTCCTGTTATCACCCTCGCATCAAGAACATATCTCCCCATCTTAGTAATTACCAACCTAGTTCCATTTCATAGGCCTGCCGTTTGGTCCAAATTTCTTAATAACATAACGAGAACTCCAACTTTTAACTTTATTTTGTGGTTTGGTAGACCAGATGCATTGATTGTATTCAGAAATTCTGGTGTCTTGACATCATCCGACCAATTTCCCACAAAGGGTTTACTCAATGGAGAATCACAACTCAAATATGTCTTTTCTTCATCGAGAATGAGGGACAAAATATAATCATTAATATCCTCGACAATAGAATTTTTCGGTGTCAATATAGCTCTATTTTGGAAGAAGGATTCATCATGCATGTTTGTCAATAGAGATGGATAGATACAATCAACAATAGATGCAATATGATCACCTGAGTTGTGAATAAGCAGATCATCTGAAATCTGCACCTTTATATCTTCATCATTGCCTTATCCAATGCTCCCATCGCCAATTCCAAGCACCCACTCGCTGAATTCTTTTCTTTCAAGAAGTTTATTACTTGAACATCCATGTAATAGCCTCATTGCTTGGGAAGATGAAGAATGAAGATTCAATAGGCCTCAAAAGACTATGCAAAGGGAGGAATTTTGTTCCCAATGTCCAAGACAACTTAACTATGAAGAAAACATCTCAACATGCAAAGAATACAAGAAAACAGAAAAGTAATGCACTAAAGCGCCTGGCGCACAAAAGGAGGCGCATGGCACCCCAAAGTGAAGTCCCAAAGCGCATGCCTGTAGCTGCCTGGTGCCTAGAAGTCACATGCACATGCGCCAAACACATGTCTCTAGGCGTGGGGCGCACAAAAACTTGCAAAAAGTCACTTTTTGTGACTTTTTCGCCCATGGAAGCCCATGATTTTAGCCTAAGTTAGGTGGAAACTTTCCCTATTAATACCAGCCTTCCTCATTCACAATTTCTTGTTCTGACCTAGAGCAATTCAAGAGGGAGGCGTTCTAGGAAGGCAAGGAGGAGTTCTGTATTGTCTTATCTTTTATAGGGTATGTTTTTATCTTTTAGTATTTTTGTCTTTGTTATCATGTGTAACTAGATAACTATAGGTTAGAGTTCTAAGATGAATCTCTGTTTATTTTTGTTGGATAATTATTTAATTTAATGTCATTTTATTTTAGTTTATTTTTTGTTAGCTATTAAGTTTTATTAGGAATAATTTATTCTTGCGAAGTGCAACCCTAGATTAGGTACTTAGGTTGTGAGATGACTTAATACTGTTATTACTATCTGAATGCTTATATCTTGATATTTATATCCTTATACTAATAACAGGACGAAAGATACCTAAATCGAGTTGACCCTAGTAGTAAGTACTTAGGAGGTGACATTACTAATATTGAGTAAAATATGCTGAACCTAGGATGTAACTAGTTATTAATTAGAGAAACAAGCACCAATGTGAATAAACTTAGTAAGACCATTATTTTCGACCTCTAGGTAAGGTAGAAGCAAATATGACTGTCCGTTTGTAGAACTATCCGTTTGTAGAACTACTTAGGGGAGAAGGATAGTGTGCTATGAGTGTCCTAAGATTCATATTTAAGTTCTTTTAATCGTTGTATTTTCATGTAGTTTCTTTTTTTTATTTCTTATCAGATCCTGGTGAGTACTTCCGGTGCTCATAGCATTTTTGTCGCTGTACTCTTTTTCTAATATATTTTTCACTGGCTATTCAAACAAATAAATTTAGGATTTTCTATTATCCAGATCGTTGATTTTCCTTTAGGAAAAGTCTTCGTATGTGGTTATTGTTATAGATCATTAATTGTGGTAAAAGACATCAATAATGTATATTGATAGACTATAGAGATAAAACTATACTGGCTAATTAAAAGTTTTTTTCGGGGTGGCTAATTAAAAGAAATTATCACATATTCTATAAAAAAATATTATTAATCTAAAATCATTTTTTTTACAATATTGATAATTTATTAACGTCAAAATAATTAATATTTTGTATATATTTTAAAAACATATTAATTATGCATTAAATAATTTTAAATTATGGGCTTTGGTCTATTGTACCAAAAATAAATAAATAAATATCATTTTTTTTTATGAGAACGTCAAGTATTAATTTCATCAATTGATAGTACTGCTAAACTGTTTGTCACTTTTTTTCTTACTAAAATACTCGATTTAAGTATGGAGTTTGATGTTCTAACTAATTAAAAGAAAGACAAGCAATTTGGGGAGATAGAGCCAAAAACACTATATGGTCTTGTTGTGTGGAAAATTAAAGGATTGCTGCTTATCATCAAGTTTTCCAAATACATGGGACCTATGAATGTAACATTGTTGAATAATTTACACCAAATTTTGACATTTAGTAAATGGACTTAAATTGACCGCACACTCATGTTGAGTCTCTAACTAGTATAAAATCAGTTAACTCCCTATGTATTATGCACCAAACACTAAAATCACTTCTTAAAATGGCTAATTCCTTTTTCTTATCCCTACTAATGTTGTTCCTTGCTGCTCTTATGCTTGTTCCTCAAGGGTTTGCTAATACTGTTTATTTGACAAAGCCAGACCCTCACAATAGACGTAGTCCTTATTGCTCGCCGAACAACCTGGTATATGATCCATCTTGTCGACGTACCCGTCAATATAAAGGTAGTCCTTGCTCGCCGAACAGCCGGGCATATGATCCATCTTGTCGACGTGGTCCACCCACACATTTGTAAAACATGAACGTGACAAGGCATATCAATATTTACTAAATAAATGGTCCTAGGTACCAATGCTTTGTTTTATATATCTTGTGAATGTTTGGCCAAGTTAAGAACATAATATCTGCTATATCAATAATGTAAATCATGAGAGAAAATTGTGATATATGTGCTCTAGATTTGCAAATAAATAATGTTTATGATTTTGAGATTCTGATGGTATTGAATCATTGATCGATCATTTAGGAATACATTTCAGAAAACCAAAATTTGAAATTTTGTTAATGGTAGAAAACTCAATAAAGTTCTCTAGAAAAAGAAATCGTAAGTTTTGCATCGCCCTCCTATCATTATTTTTTTCTTTCTCTAAGATGTATGTTCTAGAAAACTCAATTTAAGTATTTAAAAAGTTAAAAAAAGCATAATCTTATTTTAATAGAAGTTCTTAAAAAACTCAAAATTTGGACAAATTGTGAGTATTAGAATAATTATCATTAAGAAATTTAGACCTAAAGAACTTACATCTCATGAAACTTAGACCTCAAGGATCTCGCACCTCACAAAACAATTAATGTAAACAATAAGCAATTATATGTATATTTCTTTATTTAGCATTAATTTGTATTGCGTGTGTGTGTATATATATTTTTGAAAGGTGTGTGTGTATATATATATATATATTTTTGACAAGATATATATATGTATGTATATAATATAATATAGGCTTAAATGTGTGTTTGGCCCCTGCATTTTCATCACTTTTTGGGATTAGTCCTACACTTTTTTTGTTTGGTTTTGTTCCTTGTAGTTTGTAAAAGAATTGGTTTTGGTCCTTCTGTTGGTTCAATGTTAAAAAAATAACCAAAACTAACAAAGTGCCAAGTGGCATCCCATAAGAAAAAAAAATAAAATAAAAAGAATTCTGATAAAATAATTATTTAAAAAAAAATTATTCTGAAGACTACCTCCTCTCCACAAGCTACTACAACTCACAGCAGAGGTAAAGGTTCAGGGATGAAGTGTCACTGTTTACATCAATGCATTACCTTCTTGATTGACTTTAACATTACAACAGATGACTGAGATGACTTAGGTGGCATAGCTCTCAAGATGAGAAAAAACACATATATGGTGCATAACCAGGAAATTTAGGGAACCTTGCTTAATATTTTGGTATTCTTTGGTGGTTTGATTTCTATAATTTGGAGAAGAGGCTGAAGAACATTAGTAGCATTATAGCAGAATTGATAAAGGTTGATGATAAGTAGTGGTGTGAATTTCAAGTACGTAAGAGAAAGTGAGATTGGAATTTGTGGATTGAAATGAGATAAAGCGGTGGTGCGGCGTAGCGGACGAGGGTTCCTTTTCAACTGAAACACGGTATGCATGACGTCAGGGATAGGGAGCGTGGTGGTGGAGTCGGTGGCCATGCCTCCTTCGACGGTGTGGACAGTGATGAGCTCCGGCAGCCAAGTGATTTTTAGAAGGGTTAATAATGTTTTACCCTATTTTACCCTGTGTAATATATGTCATTTTCGGTTTTACTGTAATTCTTTTTATATTTTATTTCGTCCTTGTAATTTGAAGATTTTTGATTTTGAACCTTTATGAATTTTGACTACACAAAATCGAAGATATGACAGGGGTAAACCGAAATTTGATCAAATTAACAAGGGGGTAAATCGAAATTTGCTCAAATTACAAAGGGGTAAACCTAAATTTGCTCAAATTACAGGGGTAAAAATTTTCCATGAAAATCCAAAACCAAAAAATCGTTAAATTACAAGGATCAACTTAAAAAAAATTATTTTACGGTGGAGAAAACCAGAAATTATCTATATCACAGGGGGTAAAACACTATTAACCCTTTTTAAAATCAGTAAAAAGGTTATTTTTATGGAAGTGAGAAGGATGGTGAAATATTATTGTGATTTTTATCTAGTAAAACCAAAATCAGCTTCTATGAACTTTATATTGATTTGATTTACTTTTATAAATCCATCTAATATCAATGGGCAGAGATTACATTATTTTTTTCAAATGGCCATTAGTTGAAGTGATTTATTGTTTTCATCAGTGACTTATCAACATAGTGCTTGATTGGATCCATGTGCGATCTAAGTTTTGTACCATTGATAGGTAACTATCATTCCATATACATCAATATTAATGATATCAACTTGTTTTTTACCGTTCAACCTTGGAGCTTCTTCAATGTAGTTAAGTTTTAAATTAGTCGACTTGAAATCAAATATAGTTTTTTCTTCCTCGATATTAGGTATTAGCAAATATAAGGAATTCTTCTATGGAAAATAAATGGTTTATTAGATCACCCGATCCCTTAACTTAATTTTTTTTAACATGTCAAAATGAGATATATTAATAAATAAGTGCATAAAGAAGCATAATAAAATTACAACAACCAATCCTTGCGATAACGTGTATAGATTATATACGATATTTTATAGAAATTATGCGTGTAATTACAAACAATATTTTATATAATTTTTTTTTATATAGATTAAAAAACCATATTTTTCTTTCTCAATCACAACAATAATATAACACATTTTTTTTTTATCTTTTTAATAACACCAACAATATAACATTATTATAGAATTTTTTTTATTTAAGGGTATAATTGGAATAACAACAAAGCCAACCCAAAATCTCCCTATTATAGATTATAAAGGATAAAAATAAATCTTAAACAAAATAATAAAGGTAAATATGAAATAAAAATGATAAATTATAATTTCAAACGTTATTTGGAAAAACGTCTAAAAAAATAAGCTATAAACTAATAAATAAGCTATAAAACTTGTGATGAAAATTAGTTATGAAACATACATTTCTTAATAATACGGAATTATAAACTACTCCCTCCGTTCCTTTTTAAGTGTCTTTTAAAGATGAATTTTTCGTTCCTATTTAACCATCTTTTGGTATTTTATTGGTACGATTTAGTAATTATACCATTTGTCGATTACTCCTACTTTTTTCAATAAAACTAATTAATACTATCTATTTGGAAACCTAAAATTTGATTTTTTAAACAAAGTTTGTGTTCTGGACCGGCCAAAAGGACCTTTGGCCCATTTACTTAGGCCCAATACAATCCAAAGCCCAAACACCATGTTTGGCAACATTACTTGCGACACACCCCCTTTCCCACAAGGGGGG
>Ga0228710_1012859_pt1 | contig 10211 bp, 9 predicted proteins | sample MedpolnodulmetaG_FD_177995 | JGI IMG/M metagenome (GOLD analysis project Ga0228710, IMG submission 177995) | Root nodule microbial communities from Medicago polymorpha collected in Santa Monica, California, United States - pink nodules | ecosystem: Host-associated > Plants > Roots > Nodule... | reverse complement strand
CGCTGAAGCCTGGATGCTCATCGCCCACATCCGCATTCTCACCCGGAGGCTCGCAAGGTACCATGTCTATTGAGTTCTTTTCGAGTCAGGCTCTGAGACAACTGGCGCAGGAAAATCCGGGGCTGTTCGTGCATTGGCGAGCATTCGGAACGAATACGTTTGCCTGATGGGAGCGGTGTGAATTGAGAGGTTCACGCACCGTTCTGCGAGATGCCGGCAGATGCTCCTCCGCTCTACTCACCCCGCGGTTAAAACCAACATTTACGCGCACCCGCGGCTGGTGTCAGCGCCGGCCAGCCGCTTCTCGCCAGAATACCGCATGGCCATGTGTGGACGCCCCTCCAGGCATGCAGGGTATGTTTCAATATAAACCTGACAGACTCTAGCTGGCGCCGGGGCACGAAAGGTCGATCATGACGATGTCGCTATTATAAGCGTCTGAAACAGCTTCAAGATGCCGATCCCTGACACCGGCCTTTCGCCAGCGCACGAAGCGGTTATTGCAGGGTGGTTAGTGGACCAAAACGCTCAGGGACTTCCGCCAGGGCGAGCCTGTTCGGAACCGCCAAAGGATACCATTCAGGACTCGCCAGTCGGCAACCCGAGAACGCCGCGCGGCTTTTGTGAAGCAGTGGCGAATGATCGACCATTCTTGGCCAGCAAGTTCGTAGCGGCGGCGTGTCACCAAAGCTCCTTATTCGGAAGCTTGAATGACGACAGGCGGTCAAGTGAGTTTACGCTAATCCGGAGCGAGAGAAAGCGTCCAGTCCAGCCGCGGGGCGCCTTTTCAAGCGGCGAATTCATTCACATCCATAATGAACTCATCAGATAAACTTCCTTACACTATTCGTAATGGATGGTAATGTCACTGCTACCGATTAACCTGTTGAATGGTAAAAGCGTGCGTTAAACGCTCGAACTATACGGTGGAACAAAGGAAAGCTGATGAACAGCCAGCAAAACCACATCAGATCACAGCCTTTGGTAGGAGGGCCCGTGATAAAGGCTCGAGAGATTCGGAAATCGTTTGCGGATATTGAAGTTCTTCGCGGTATGTCGCTTGAGGCGCATAGGGGTGACGTTGTCAGTTTGATAGGCGCGTCCGCAGGTCGACTTTTCTAAGGTGCCTGAATTTTCTTGCGACTTCCAAGGCGCTGGACCGGCTGAGCGCGTCAGCGATAAGAACGCAAAACTCCGGCGGTTGAGGCACGAGGTTGGGAGGGGGTCAATCGTTCAGCTTCCGGCCACATACGGATGCTGCGAAAAACGTCATGGGAGGACCGATAAAAGTCCTCAATGTACCGACCGAGACCGCTGGGCAGCAAGCTCTCGAATTGCTAGCCGGCGCGGGCTAGCGCGCGCTCGCTCGCTATGAAGCCTGCCGTTTTGCTGCTTCATGAGGCAAACATCGGCTCTCGATCCCGAACTGGTTGGGGAAGTGCTTGGCGTAATGACCGATCTCGCGAAAGAAGGCAGGGCCATGCTGATCGTCACGCACGAGATCGCATTCGCAAGAGACGTTTAAGCGAGGCCGAGGCCAGCCGCCGCTGGTATAGCGCCGCTTGCCCGCATCGTGTCTTGGGCCACGTCCAGCGTCGGTCAAGGCGCTGGAAAAGGGTGGTTGGTCGGTTGCCGATGTCGAATTTGTCGAAGCCGACAGGCTTTTGCTGCTCAGGCCGGTGCGGTCAACAGGGATCTCGGCTGGGATCCGTCGATAGTCAACGTCAATGGCCGCTCGGTTGCCATCGGCTCGAGTGGCGCTTCCGGCGCCCACATGTTCAACACGCTGATGGTTGAAATGAAGCGTCATGGCGCACGAAGGCCTCGCCACCCTTTGCGTCGGCGGAATGGGTGTGGCGATGTGCTTTGAACGCTGACCCTTATCTGTGATGGTGCCTAAGCCACAGTTGTAGATTCCACATAAGACATGAACGGAGCAATTCATGACCGTGATCAGTAAGATCCGAGATGCTGTCGAATCGACACCCTTCATTGATACCCACGAGCATCTCCTCGAGGAAAGTCAGCGCATATCGGGCGAACTCGACGCGCGTCTCTTGCCATGTGATGATTTCGCGTATCTCTTTCAAGATTATGTCGCAGAAGACCTGATAGCCGCAGGAATGCCTGTTTCTGATCTCCGACGGTTTCTGCAACCCGGTCTCAAACCGAATGCAAAATTTCACCTAGTTGATCGATACTGGCGATCCATTAGAAACACCGGTTATTCTTTTGCGCTTAGGCACACATTCCGCACCTTGTATGGTGAAGATGATCTGACGCAAGACTCTCACCTTCGAATATCAGCGAAATATAGAGAATTCGTTAAGCCAGGTTTCTACTCGGAAATCTTTCGTGTGGCGAACGTCGAACACTGCCATGTTAATTCACTTCAGCGGACTTTCTTCGAGACCAGCCAACCCGCAATGCTCCGACAGGATCTTAGCATCTTGGGATTTTGCCGCTGCAGTGCGGGAGATCTGAACCAGATAGAGGCAGAGACTGGTAAGCGCCCAGGCTCGCTGGACGAGTGGCTAGAAATTGTGGACCAGTACTTTGAAAAGTATGGTCCCAAGGCTGTTGCAGTCAAGTGCCAAATTGCCTACTCGAGGTCTCTAGACTTTTCGGAAGTGTCCAAAGCAAAAGTTGCAAAGATCTTTCCAAATCAAGCGGACCTCACGGGCGCATTACACGCAGTCGGCCCCGAAGATCTAAAAATGCTACAAGATTTTATGATACGATACTGTCTGAACAAGGCAGAGGAATACAATTTGCCAGTAAAATTACACACTGGAATACTTGCTGCTGCCAACAAAATGTTTTTGCGTCGAGTGCGAGATAACGCGAGCGACCTCTGCTATCTACTCCAGGAGTTTCCGGGCGTCCGCTTCATCTTGATGCACATCGGATACCCTTACCAGCACGAATTCATAGCTCTGGCTAAACACTATTCCAACGCTTACTTAGACATGTGCTGGGCATGGATCATTGATCCGGTAGCAAGTACTCAGTTCCTGAAGCAGTACCTGGTCGCCGCTCCAAGCAACAAGATTTTCACCTTTGGTGGGGACTACGTCTCCGCAGAGCCGATCGTTGGCCATGCGCATTTGGCCCGTCTCGGGATCTCAAACGTCGTCTCGCAGCTCATAAACGAGGGTTGGTTATCTGAGGAGGAGGCGCCGAGCCTGATTAATCGTTTGATGAGAGGAAATGCTCTTGAAATTTTCCCGACTCATTAGCGTCGCGACGCGGAGAATTACATGAAACGACGGCCGTTTCAGCCGCGGCCCCGGGGGCGATTGGCCTCTCACTGGCTCGCAGCCTGAATCAGGGTGAGGTACCCGGCTTTCAACTGCTATCCGTCAATTCGCGAGATATCGGAAAGCGGAGGCGGATCGCTGCCGATGAAAATTCAGTGGCGTATGGACGGACTCCGCGGTCGGGTGCAGGCATGTATACGGCCTTTGATAGAGGCTGATAACGGCCCCCGTTCATGCCGGTGGCCCGCTCACGACTTGCCGGACGACGTCGATACGCTCAAAGATGATCCTCGCGATGGCCTGCGAGCAGGCCGCGAACGAGATCCGGCTTGCAGCCGCGGCGGCAGAGATTGCCGGCCTGGAGACCGGCGAGAAGGGCGCCGACGAGCGGACCGCCAAGCTGACATGGATCCTCAGGTTTGCAGCGCACGTAATACAGTTCAATCCACAAAGGCGTGGATGTTCTCTTGAGAACACTTTACCGATGGGTCACTGTTTAGTGCTGATCGACATCAAGCCTTGATATACGGCAAATCCAACCCAGTAACCATCGAACAGAATTCCGGCGAAAAGGCTATTATTGTATTGGCAGAAGAGATAGCTTCAAACACGTCGGCTTTAGACTTGATATCGATGTATCTCACCCCGGGAATATCGAGACCCATCGTCGGTACGATAGGATCAAGGATCCGGTTTACGGTCTGAGGCGTTACCTCGTGAAGAATGAAGGCGACGCTGCCGTATTTGCTGAATCGATAGCCGCTCATAATTAGATCTATGGGTAGTCGGTCATCGATCCTGACGATTTCCATTGCGATTCTGAATTGCATCATCGCCTCCTATGTGGCAGAGCCACTTCGGCAGCTCGAACCGTCTGCTTTTGCAAACCGGACCTGGGAGATTCGTATTGGCGCCAGCTTGACCGGCGCAGTTCGCACATGTGCCGCGACCATGCATACCGATATCCGCGACACTTCCGATGTGTCAGCGACAGTAGAGTCGCTGACGAGCACTGGCAGCAAACTCGCTCAACACCTGCCTGCCACTACCTCGAAAGGTGCCGGCTTGTCATGATCCTGGAGTTGAGCCGGGAGGTCGAAGCTGGGCGGGACGAGGCGGCGAATGTCGATCCGTCGGATGTGACCTGCGGAACATCGCAACCCTATGGATTGATTCCACGCGTTTTGACTCTACCCTCGTTTGAATCAGCGACAACTTGCCAGTTATGTCGACATCCCGCCGATTCGTTATCGAAGCGGCGGGATTGATGAGGATCGAAGCATCAGCAGCCAGGAAGATCCAACTCGCCAGGCTTTGGCTCCGCTACCAGGCTGCGAGCGCCACGTCCTCCCAGTCCGGCGCCTTCTAGGGGCAACCGGCATAGCGGCGCGCCGCTCGGTCCTAGCAGGCCGAAGGAGCCGGCAGTCCCTCAATTGTGAACCTCTTTGGTCCACAACAGGCCGTCGGACCATATGTGTCCAACGCGGCCCCAATGGCAGGCTGATGCAACATCCGGGAAGAACCCACGTCCATGAAGGTTGGCACTCGTGTTGCAAAGCAGCGGAATGCCAGTGAGTTTTTCATACTCGACGAGTAGCTCGGCGACTTTGTGCTGAGAGCTTCTGGATACTGTTTGCAACCGTGCGGACCCATCAAGATGTACAACAGCGGGAATTTTATCCTGCCATTCTATTCTCGTCTGATGATCGAACAACATGTAGGGGTCCGGACTTCCAGGGATGAATATGTCCGACGCACGGTCCTCCAGGCAGATCGGCGCCACTGGTCGGAAGTGTTCGCGGAATTTGACTTCGTTGAGGTAGTCCTTCATTTCCGGCGAGGTCGCGGCTGCAAGAATGCTTCTGGCTCCCAACGCCCTTGGTCCAAGCTCCGCATACCCGGCAAGGAAAACCACGGGCTTGTTACTGGCGAGGATGGTGGCAAGTTCCGACATATCGCACGGCCTGGCCTCCCATTCGGGCGGCACATCGCTAGATATTAGCGCCGGGCCACTGTAGACTGACCATTCCAGCGGAACGAAGCCTCTTTCCGCCACCATTGCGGAGCAAGCGGCACCTATTGCCGCTCCGCTGTCATTCGGAAAGGGCGGCACCCAGACAGCATCAAATAGGCCGGTTGCACGCAGTGCGCTGTTCCATTTGATATTAAGGCCACAGCCGCCGCCTATACACAGGTTGCGCGATCTCGCAGTGCCCGAATGCCGCTGCAAAACGCTCGTCATCTCCTGGATGAGGAGGCGCTCGATGAAACAATGAAACGATGCAAGTACATCTTCGGGTCGCCTGGCGTTCAATCGCCGCGCGCTCGTACGGAAAAAGTCGTGGATAGCCGCAAGTGAGGATTTCACGCTGCTCTCCGCCTGGTAGCGACGAGCATGCTCTGCGTCGGCCGCAAAGCGCTCCTCGTACAGCTCGCGAAAGACCGTTATGATACCTTCATCAGCAGATCCCAGCGCGATATAGGCCATCAGCTTGCCGGCAACACCTAAGTCGTCCCAACTGCTGCGGTTCGTATAAGGTCCGAAGTGTTCGCCGGCGGCAGCATAGACCTGACCTATCAGCGGAAACAGGCATTCGATAAATCGAGCGCCGTCACCGCAGGCGTCTATATAGTAGAGACGCGGAAAAATGATGCCGTCCCATACCAAGCAGAAGGCGGATTGTTTGGCTTCGGCAAATGGGCTGGTGCAGTATGCCGAGGCCAAATGGCCCGTGACGTGAGGGTAGCTTCGATAAGGAAAGAACCTGCCGTCGAGCATCAGTTCAAAACCGTCGCTTGAAGAGAGAGGGCCCTCGTGGCTTTCAACATATGGTGCCCACTTGAGGGCGAGGGGTTCCGCCGCGCTGAGGACCTGAAAACCTTCGCTCCATAATCCACCGTCGACGACGAACTGATCAACATCGCGCGGATCCAGACCGTGCTCCGCCAAGGCGACAACAATGGCATCGAGATTTTCAATGGCTTGATACCGTCGATTGTTGTCCCGCTTCTCGTACTCGATACAAAATACAAGCCGTCCGTCCTCGATAAGAGCGATCGCTCCATCATGCCTCAGTTTGATACCGCAGATGCGCATATAGTGGCTCCATGTCCAACGCCGGCGATCGGCGTTTGATTTAAACGCGATGGTGCTTTGATCAAAACGAGTTAAATCACTGGCTACGTCGCTTGAGCAGCTACCAAGTAGGGTAGGATGGAGCGCAACAGAGTAGAGTAAGATGCGTCCACGTTGGCAGCGCGCCGCCGCGACGGTAGCCACGAACGAGAGGACCGGTCGTAGACTGACCAGCGTAGATTTGTTTGTAGCTGCCGAAGGAATCGTAGCGCGGCTACTCATCGCTGCGTCCTCCGCAATTCATTCAGGGGGCAAATGAATCAATTCGATAAACATCCTTCCCCGACTTCTGCGAGGTGATAATGTGGAGGGCGCGAATTAATGGGGAACAACATGGCCTCGGTTGGAGGACGGATCGCCGCGGATCTGGAGCTTGTAAGGCATGACAATGCACACATTGAAGGTTAATGCGCAGGACTCTCGTGATAAGTTCGTTCTTGGCGCGGAAACGATTACGAGCGCTTCGCCGACATCGAAGTGCTACGGGCATATCGCTTCAAGCCAAACGGGGGCGGCGTCATCAGCCTGATGAAACATTCTCGATGCGTGACGATCGAGATCTGACAGGACACATCATATGCGCGCTAAACAATCACAATTTTCCAAGGTCGTCTGCATTGGGGCAGGAAACATCGGAGCCGGATGGGCTGCACACTTTATGAGAGCTGGCCTGGAAGTGGTTGTCTATGACCCTGTACCGAACCGTAAAGAGTGGCTTGATGAGTATCTTGCGCGAGCGATGCCGGATTTAGATCGGCTTGGACTCACACCAGGCGCGGACACAAATTTGATACGGTTCACTTCGAATTTGGAGGGCGCACTAGACGGGGCAAGGTTTGTCCAAGAGAGCTCGCCTGAAAACCTGGACAGCAAGATCGCTCTTATTGAGCGGATCACGGAACTCGCGCCGATTGATGCGATCGTTGCGTCAAGTTCAGCGGGTTTTCTCGCGAAAGATTTGCGTTCCAAAGCGAAAGCACCGGGACGGATTATTATCGGACATCCATTCAATCCGCCTTACCTTATCCCATTGGTAGAAATCGCGGGCGGCGAAGATGCACCAGGTGCAGCTGCTTCTGCTGCTGAATTCTACAAGTCAACCGGATGTGAGGTCGTCGAACTTCAGCGCGAAATAGCGGGCTACATTGGCAATCGGATACAAGCCGCCGTTCTAAGGGAAGTCATGTTCCTCTATTCGAAAGGTGTGGCTGATCTTGCTACTATTGATCGGGCGATTTCCGCAGGCCCCGCACTGCGATGGGCAGTCATGGGGCCATCCAGCATCTTCTTTCTCGGAACACAAGACCCCAGTTCGTATGAAAACTTTGTCCACTCCTTGGTCGACGAGATCAAGCATGGATTCGTCGCCGATGCTGATTTCGTTCCGGACGATGAACTTATCGCGGCCTATGCGGCAGAGGTCAAGAGCACCATCGGTTCTGCCGGTCAACTGCCGCTGGTTAAGTTTAGAACCGAAGGAGTAATCGGAACCCGACGCGCTCTCGATCGCTTGAAAAACGGACGCCTCGTCGAACGTTGAAAGCCACTCAAGTGAACACAACCGCAGACTACCAGACGAAAGCTCCCAGGGAGCAAGAGTGGCGAGCGGGTAAGATGGCAGCCGGACCCTTTTGTGAGAAGGATCATAACCACTTGGCCGACGCGATTCTCGCTTCAAAAAGCTTCCCGCATCGGTCTGGAAGCGGATGCTTCGATAGACAACATTGTTGCTCAATACATAGCAGAGCACTGAATGGAAATGTCTTAAGCACTTCTTTGATAGTCAATTTTCATCTGGGAGGAATATATGCATCTGTTCATCGCGGCATTGGTTGCCGAGACAAACACCTACTCACCGGTGCCGACTGGGCTGCGTGATTTCGAGGACCTTTTTCTCAGACTCGGGACTGCCACGCAGGAGTCACCTAACGTGATGACCGAGGCGCTTCATGTATGGCGATCGCGGGCAGAGACGCTAGGGTGGCAGGTAACGGAGGGCCTCGCAGCGATGGCCGAACCGGCCGGGCTTACAACCCGAACCGCCTACGCCGCGCTTCGGAGGAAAATTCTTGACGATCTACAGGCTTCAGGCTGTCCGGACATCGTGCTGCTGCAGTTGCATGGCGCAATGGTCGCAGACGGGTGTGAGGATTGTGAAGCCGACATCACCGCGGCAGTCAGGGCTTCTTGCCCGGATGCTATTATCGGGGTGGTGCTGGACCCCCATTGTCATCTGACGAAAGCTCTGCTTGAGGCGGCGGACCTTGTCGTTATCTGGAAGGAATATCCGCATGACGACGCCACTGACCGCGCCGAAGAGCTATTCAACCTAGCCCTAAGCGCAAGTCAGCAACAGATCGTCCCGACGATGGCTATGTTCGATTGTCGCATGGTGTCGTTATTCCTGACTAAACGCGGCGCGATGCGAGATTTCGTTTCCTTGATGAAGGAAACCGAACGACTGCCAGGTATTCTCTCGGTGTCCCTTGCGCACGGCTTTCCCTGGGGCGACCTGCCGGACAACGGCGCGCGGATGTTGGTGGTTGCCGATGGCGATCCAGAGCTTGCGCATTCGACGGCTGAGCGATTGGGGCGGGCCTTCTTCGATCTGCGGGAACAGTTGCTTCCAGCCTACCCCGACCTTGAGGCGGCTCTCGATCAGGCCGACGCCGCGTCTTCGTTTCCGGTGGTCATGGCAGACATGTCGGATAATTCTGGCGCGGGGGCTCCCGGTGATGCTACGCATGTTCTTCGTGCGCTTCTTGCACGTGGTACGACAAATTTCGCCTCGGGAATATACTGGGATCCGATGGCGGTCCGCATCTGTGAGAGCGCCGGAGAGGGCGCGGAAATCAAACTCCGCATAGGCGGAAAGACCGGAATCGCGTCTGGTGATCCGGTCGACGTCACCGGCCGGGTCATGCGAATTGCCACAGGACTAGGTCAACATCTGGGTGTAGGGTTAGAACCCCTTGGGACAATGGTGTGGTTCAAGGTAGCAGGAGATGTCGATCTCGTCATCAACGATCTGCGCACTCAAGTCTTTCACCCGGAAGCTTTTGAGCAGCTTGGCATCCGTCTGGCTCAGAAGCGGTTGGTAGTCGTTAAATCCTTGTTTCATTTTTACAGTGGATTCAGCCCCATTGCTCGGGAGGTGATTTTCTGCGCGACGCCGGGCGCAGTGAACCCAAGGACTGAAACTATTGGCTTCACGCGCCGTGATCTGAACTACTGGCCGCGAGTAACGGACCCATTCGCGAATGTCACCGACGGCATAGCAATCAAAACTGAGAAGAGGGTACCATAGTTCATTCTGGCTTAGCACAGCGGTCGGAAAGGATGCTGCTCTAGAATTTTCACACGCGATCGTTCCGCAGAAAGCGGCACGGCTAACAAAAGGGGAATGCTGAAGAGACCATTCCGGTGGTTCGGGCGAGACACTCTGCATTGTCGGTGACTCCGGCTGCGGGAAAGCGACCCCTGGCGTGCCTCTTGATGCGCCTTGTTGAGCCGACCGCCGGTCGCGTGCTCATCGACGGGACGGACATTGCGGGTCTGAAGAAGGATGCGCTTCGGAGCTGGCGTCGTCGAATGCAGATGGTGTTTCAAGACCCGTACTAGAGCAGATCCTGTTCAATCCGGGTCATACCCGGCAGCCCTGAAGTAGTTGGCACACTCGTCAGGAGTGAAGCGGGGTATCAAGGCGCCGACTGCGTCCCACATGGCATCGATCTTTCGCTCCGCGCGGCCTCGCAGCATGGCTTTCAGTTTCGAGAATGCATTCTCGATAGGATTGAAATCTGGGCTATAGGGCG
>Ga0228710_1012852_pt1 | contig 10216 bp, 3 predicted proteins | sample MedpolnodulmetaG_FD_177995 | JGI IMG/M metagenome (GOLD analysis project Ga0228710, IMG submission 177995) | Root nodule microbial communities from Medicago polymorpha collected in Santa Monica, California, United States - pink nodules | ecosystem: Host-associated > Plants > Roots > Nodule... | reverse complement strand
TTGGTCCCTTACGTTTTAAAAGTTTCAAGTTGGTCCAAAACGTTACTCATATTGGAATAAGTTAGTTCATTCCGCGACATGATATTGAGTTTAATAAAACCAAAAAAACTAAAATAATGCTTTATAATTGATTTTCTAAATAAGTTAAGTTCCATCACCCATATTGTCAACCCAAATCTTTAACCGTTATGTGACTAAAGGGACTAACTTATTCCAACGGGAGTAACATTTTGGACCAACTTGAAACTTTTAAAACATAAGAGACCAACTTGAAACATTTAAAACATAAGGGACCAACTTAAAAACTAAAATAAACATAAGGGATCAAACATGCAATTAAGCCTAATAACAAATACTACATATATGTACTATGTAGGTCTTTACTGCAAATGAGACATTTTGATCAAGTGGCTTAAGAAAAAAAAGTTGTACATGTTTGAGAAAGAGTATCAGTTAACGGTTTGATAATTTTTTTTCTTATTTATGTGATATGCAGTTTTATTACGATTCTAATAATAAAAGAGAAATTTTCTGCATTGAGTATTTAGCATCAAGTGAGCCTATTTCTTACTGTAAAATAGCCTTGACCTTTGCTTTTTATAGAGGTGTTGTTTCTTGCGTGGCAAAATTTGGGGTAATAATAATAATAATAATAATAATAATAATAATAATAATAGTAGAGCTTACTAGGAGGCAAGTTTATGAGACTATACCTAGTTGTATTCATGATTTTTTTTTTTTTGGTACAAGTTGTATTCATGATTTTATTCTTAATGAAATGATAAGTTTGCTTGTCTAGAAAAACAATTCAATTTCTCCAAGTAGCATGAATCTCTATTTTATTTTTTTTACATAAACCATAAATCTCTATTATGACCTCATATTCAATACTTTTTTTACATTCATGAACAAATCTTATAGCATTCAGATAGAATCTATAGAAGAAATTGAATATATCCAAAACATTAGTGTTTATTACATTTGTTATTTTTGTTGTTCTTTTTAGTCCTCACAGGCAAAAAGATAGGCTATGGTAAAGAAAGATTATTTTGATTGGAACAAATTTAAAGAAACAAAAGTAATATTTATACCACGGGATACCAATTATTTCTTCTCTTATACTTTACTTTTATATATTATAGTATATTCGATCCGTACGGCGCACGCACGGGTGAACAATCTAGTTTCTAAGATAATCTTTGGGTCAATTGTTACTCTCCATCCATCCGATCTCTCTCTCAAATATCTCCCGCGTGAAGAAACTTTCACACCTCTTATTTCATCTGTTTTCAATTTCTGAGAAAAAAACAAAAAGAAACATAAACACCAATTGAAACAAATTAACAACACTCTCTTCACTACATCACTCACACTCTCTCTCATCAATGTCTCAACCTTCTTGGCTCTTTCATTTTTCAGCTTCACCTTCTCACCGTAACACACACCCACACTCACTGTTCCATTTTTCGGCGCCGTTCAAGCCTTACACTCTCCATTCGATCAGATTCTGTAAACCGGGCATCAACACTCCTGCGAGCTTCACCACCTTTTTTTCTTTCCCAGTCACCAATTTGAACCCTTCTTCCATTGGCGATGGACTTGCCTTTGTAATCTCGTCGGACGATGACTCTCCTGGTGATGCCGATGGTTATTCGGAGGTGGGTTTGTGGCGGTTCAATTTGATACTAAGTTTTATTTTATTTTTTGAGTGACAATTTGATACTAAGTTAAAAACTAATTAGTTTAAGGATAATAAAACTAATTAAAAACTAAATTATTTTTTATTTGTTTTAATTTTAAATTTTTGTATGTAGTGTGCCACGTACCATAAACTAATTGGCCGATGTGGCACTCTGCTAGTTTTGACTTTTTTTTTAACTGTTGACTAATATAGGGACTAATACCAAATTTTTTATAAAGTGCAGACACTTAATCCAAACAAAAAAAACTGCAGGGACCAATCCCAAAATATGGTGAAAGTGTAGGGACTAATGACACATTTAAGTTTTTTTTTGTTGATAAACTAGTTCATGGTTTATATCTAGTGGTTTATGTGATCTATGAAGCCCGGATACGTAGTACAGATACGGGTACGCGAAATTTTTAAAATTAAGATACGATACGACTAAGATACGTTAACAAAATATTTATACTAAAATTTATATGCATGTAAAATACTTAAAAAAACATTGATTACTCTTCAATACTATATAATCATAAAAGTCACAATTTACAAAAAATAATACATGTGATCAAAATAAAAAATGTAAAGTTTTCGTATAAATTATATTATATTTTCATTCGTATGTTAGGTTATCTTCTCTCTCTTGTTACTTTCATCCACCAAAAGCATAATTTTTAATTGGTTATCGAAAAATAATTATAGTGATTCATATCTTAAACTGAATCATATTCATCTTCATTGAATTTTCACAACACAGTCTCATTTTTTTTACACTTCATTTTTTTAGGATACGTCTTTGTGAAGTATCTTATACGTATCTGTGTGTATCTGTCGAGTATCGTATAAGTATCCGATAAAATATATATTTTAGATTAAAATAATTAACTCCAATACTCCTTGAATACGTATTCGAGTGTATCCGTTATCAGATACGGGTACGTCTCCATTTTGGAGTATATGAATTTCATAGAAGTTGTGAACCATAAGAAAATACCGACAAATTGGCAAAACAGATTCCCTCTCTTAAAAACACATCGATTTCCAAATTCTTTGTTTGTCATCTACGTATTGGTACATGTCAGACTCATCAGCCCAACCTTAATTTTTAATATCCTCGTTTTTGTCAAAAAAAATTACAAGGAATAATAATATTAAAATGCCAAATACAAAATACGCAATAATTTTAATGTAAAAAAAGTATTTATTTTTTAAACAACACCATAATTAAATGATTATAAAAAAGCGTCATTTTAATTAAAAATATATGAAATATAATTATTATTTTTTGACAAAATGAAATACTATTATTTAAAGAGGTAGAATCCGTTGACACCAGGTGTAAGTCGGGAGACTTACACCAAATCTCAACCGTTATTATTCATTGATCTAGCGACTCATATTATATCAATAATAAAGGAAAGAAATCACATGATAATTTAAATAGGAAATTATCTTTATATGAGATATTGCTTGATTTATAGTTAATTATTTTCTCTTCTCAAGTTTTTGCTGCTATGTTAGTTTGTTAAAATAATTTCATTCTTTTTGTAAAAAACAAAGGGGCCGTATTTTCTTATTTAGGGGAAAGGGACCATTTTTACTCAATTAAAATAAAATAAAAATGTTTATCATTAATCCTTGTTACAACAAAACAAAGAGACCATCTATATGAAAATCACACTAGTAATATCGTGAGCTTAGCTCAGTTGGTAAAGCCAATGCATTAATATATGCAAAGTCCGGGGTTCAAACACTGACCACCACTAAAAGAAAAAAACAATGTCGAGATTTCACGATCAACAAAGTGTATTTTTTATTTACAAACATGGAGATCTTATTGTTATCACTAAGAATAAAGTGCCATTTTTGTTTGTACCAAAAAAAAATTGCCATTTTTGTTTTAATTTGCGGATCAACCAAACAAAAACTATTTGGGTCATGTTTTAATAAGAGAGGGAAAGAAAATAATTAATTGCACATCATATATTTTCTTTTCTAATTTTTATGTGATTTCTTTCCATTTAATATTGACATATTATGAGTCGTTAGATCAATCACTAACAACGGTTGAGAAAAGACTTACACATGGTGTCAATGGATCCTACCTCTTATTTAAATGTGTGTACACACATATATTTAAATGAAATACTATTTATTTATTTATTTATTTATTTATTTGTTTGTGTGTTTACCAAATTTTCGTCAAAATCTAATGGAATGCATTGTATTTGTATATGATTCTTTTCTTTTTGGTATACATACAAAGTATTTGATTATTTTAAAAGTATAATATATAATATAATAATGTGAACAATTTGATAAGCATCAAAGAGAAACCTCGTTGAAACTCTATATAATATAACAAGGTGGTGAACACAAGAGCATAACCACACAAATATCAATCACCAATAATGAGTTCCATGAATCTTGGTACATGGGTTGCTCCCAACTCTATGTTGAACCAAACAATCACAACCAAAAACCAAACTCTCGTGCCCTTTCTAGCTATTCCCATTTTCTCATTCACCAATCAACAAACAAACAACAAATTGGTTTCTTCTTTTCCCTCTCTCAAACTCTCTGCAGTCCTCACTAATGCAAACATAGCGAAGGACGAAAAAACCAAAGAAGAAACCAATTTCAATGGCTACATGCTTAAGAAAGCCAACATAGTGAACAAAGCATTGGATGAAGCAATTGTACTAGAAGAACCCGAGAAGATTTATGAAGCCATGCGATACTCTCTCCTCGCTGGAGGAAAGCGTGTTCGTCCTGTACTTTGTATTGCCGCCTGCGAACTTGTAGGCGGCAAAGAAGAAGCATCAATTCCATCAGCATGCGCCGTGGAAATGATCCACACCATGTCGTTAATCCATGATGATCTACCCTGCATGGATAACGACGATCTCAGACGTGGAAAGCCAACAAACCACAAAGTCTACGGTGAGGATGTGGCTGTCCTCGCTGGGGATGCATTACTTTCCTTCGCGTTTGAACACGTGGCTGTTTCAACCACAGGGGTCCCACCTGAAAAAATTGTTAGAGCAATTGCTGAGCTGGCAAAAGCAGTTGGAAAAGAAGGACTAGTTGCTGGACAAATTGTTGATTTAGAATCGGAAGGAAAATCAAATGTGGGATTAGAGACACTAGAGTTTATTCATCTTCGTAAAACCGCGGCTTTATTGGAAGCCGCGGTTGTTATGGGAGCAATAGTTGGTGGTGGCACTGAAGATGAAATTGAAAAATTAAGGAAATTTGCTAGGTATATTGGATTATTGTTTCAAGTTGTTGATGACATTCTTGATGTTACTAAATCATCTGAGGAATTAGGGAAAACTGCTGGGAAAGATTTGGCTGCTGATAAGGCTACTTATCCTAAGCTTTTGGGATTGGAAAAATCTAAGGAGTTTGCTGACAAATTGATTAAGGATGCACATGATTGTCTCATTGGTTTTGATGTTGAAAAGGCTGCTCCTTTAGTTGCTCTAACCAATTATATTGCTTATAGGCAAAATTAGAGTTAGATTTTTATTTTTATTTTTATTTTTGTTTAGGAGAAAAATAAAATTGGGATTATGAAAACATTGGATGCAAGTAAGATGCAGACACAAAATGTTTGTACTAGGGGGCCTATCAAATACATTTAATTTCCCTGTTTTGGTCTTCAGTTTTTTCTTTCAAGAAAAATTGCATTTTCAGGTGAATTTGGGATAAATTAAATATGTTTCTTAAGGTTGTAAGTTGACTTCTGCTGTTGAAAAAAATGGCATTCTTTTCTAGGTGTTCTTCAACTTTTGACTCCCCCAGTGCTAAATCAATTGATTTTTAAAGTTATCACGAGTATTAAGAAAAAAAAGAGTAAAGAATGTATTATTTTATGAATAATAAAATTTATTAATAATTTGAATATTAACCACATGACATACATTCATAATGTAATATTTGTTGTTGTCACAAGTTCACCAAGAATTATCAATTTTAGTGAATATTTATAATAGAACTTACGTATATTCCATATTTTTCAAAATAATATATATGGTGTGAAATTCCAAACATAAATGAGTGGAAGGTCCAACCCTTTTCGAAGAGAATAAGAGGACTTAGACAAAAGAAATAATATAAAAACATATTTATTTATTTTAAGAAAAAAACATAAAAACATTAATACACCATTATTTATATTTTAAAATATTATAAATAAAGAAGAGGTTTTTATTAAAATATCCTTATTAATAATTATATTTTCATTTTGGAGTAAACAAATATTTTGGTGATTAAAATGGTAAGAGTTAGGTAATTTAGTCAAAAAAATGTTAATTAAATTATCTCAAATTAAAGAATGTTAGTTGAATTTAGTCCCCCCATTCACTACCAAAAAAGTCCCTCCATTAAAATATTTGTTTGAAAAATATTAATCCAAAACTAGCAAAAGAAATATATATTATTTTAAATAACCTTTTGTTGAATCAAAACAAAAAATCTTGAAATAATTGTTGTGCTTAATTAATTCAGAAAAGGAATTGAGTTGATTGAAATTAATTAATTTAGAAAATATAATACTTTTTTGGGTAGAAGAAAATATAATTTTCAATTCACAAATTTAAGATATTAAATTGTACAATCTTTACAATTTGAAGACCACGTCTTTTTTTCTCACTCAGGGTTTGAACTCGAGTTTGGACATATAATAGAGTTAATGTTCTTGAAATATGTCTATCGTTCATTAGATCATGCAAATTTTGACAAATTAATTTATGCAGTGTTGTGCAGAGGATGATATCAAAAAAAAATTCATAAGACATTCAGCGTAAGGAAGCTCACCCGGTTCATTGTCCAAAAAAAGTTCATCCCGGTTCATGTTTTTTTTTTTGGTTTATTACTGGTTTACGTGAACCATACAAAAGGATACGACAAAATGGGGAGAAAAAAATTCCCTCTTCCTAAAAACACAATTAACTCCAAATTCCATTTTTGTCATCGGTATTCGTGCTTGTTGGATTTATCTGCCCAACCTTAGTTTTTTATTTATAGCCTCTGTTTTTCAAACAAATTTAAATATCAATATAAAAATGCAATATTTTACAATAAGAAATGTATTTAATTTCAAACAACTTCCTGAAAAAAGTTCCAAACAACTTATGTTGAAAAAAAATGTTATCACTAATACTTTTTTACTTCTCACACACTCACATATACGTTAATGTATCTGATCAAGAATTTTACTACTTAAATCAACTACATCTCGTTACACATTTAAAAACAATTTTTAAATACATACTCATCTTTCAATCATGCACTTTAACCATTAAATTGAAATCAATACATTAGATAAGAGATTCCAGCCCTATTTAACCGAGATCAACTTAGTTGCGGTAGAACAATCAAGTATGATTGATAACACTCATGATTCTTATAATGTAAAACATATGTTACAACAACAAATAACATTCCCCGAAAAAAAGAACTAACATCCTTTTAGAAAAAGAAAAAAAAAACTAACATAAAATTGCCTCAATATAAGTTTTATTGAAATAATATTTTTAAAAACTAATTCAAACAATTATTATATACACTTCAAATAAATTACATGACAAAAAGTAATCGTCAATTTTAAATTTAAATAAGGGAAAATAATCTCAAATAACATACTATAGATTCATAAACAACAAATGCTAATTATAAATAAAAAATTGATAACCAAAATTAAAAATGAGAAATATTAATCTATAAACAATGATTATAAAGTAAAATGTATTATATGGTAAAATTGTGAATACACATAATCCAAAATTAATTTAATATATTTGACTCTGTCGAAGAACATCCACAATGGAGACATCAATTTTTGGTAATTAAATGAATCTCACATGTACACATCACTCATTTATAATTTTTTAATAGTAATACCTAATAAGCACTTAATCCTTTCAACCCATCATTTCACACAAATTTCTTAAATGAGATTCATTAATCAACTATCAATAACTTTATATATTACATTTCAAATTTTTAATATTAAAAAAGTGTTGGTCCCATTTAAGATTGAAGTCTAAAGTGAGAGACCTTGAATCTTATAAAATCCTAAAATCTTTTTTTTTCAATGAGGGTACTTAACAGGTATCAAGTCTTAAAAATTTAAGACCCCGTTAGAGGCTGTCTATCGTGTTCAAAACCAAATAAATAAATGTGATAGAAAAAATACTTTTAAAAACAGATGAACATCTAGAAGAGTTCTTTCCCTCTAGAGGTATACGTCAATGATACTATATTTCTCTGCGTCTTTTTGTTTTATGCAGTTAGGAGATATTATTTCACCTTGTTAGTACGTTGGCAGTTGCTCAGAAGGTTTGGTTACTGGTTCAGTGGCTAGGAGAGATCCTAAACAAAATTGTCGCATTAAGCGTTTGCAGATAATATAATTTTAGAAAGGCCTGATTTTTTATTGAATACACCTTGTGAGAATGTGGCTGGAGACTCGAGAGTATGCAATGGGTAAGACATTGATTTTGAATAATGGAAGGTTAATATATTGTTTAATTTCAGATATCCCCACTAATTGAGTTTGGTAAGGTGGTTAAATAATGCTCCATCTGGTTTCAATTATAAACAATTTTTTTTTTCATTTAATAAATGATGTATGTGATATATAATCTAAACCAGATACTACATCATTTATTAAATGAACTTAAAAAATCAAAAATTATTTATAATTGAGACCAGTGGAGATGTGGTACTAAAAACATATTCCACTTATTGAGCTTGGTAAGGTGGTTAAATAATATGCTGCTAAAAATAGTGATTGGGACTTGGAAAGGATCTTCGTATTGAAATTATTAACAAGATTAATAGTTTGTGAAAATTGTTTTCATCTTATGGGTTTTGTCTAAACAACTAATAGTAATATTTTTTTTGAAAACGATAATTATTTATTCAAAACATTTATATTTAATATTAAATGTATAAATTTCAATGCATAATTTATATTTTAAACTTTTTAACACGTGCAAATTTGCATATGATAGAAAAACTCTCATCTTATTATGCTTATAAGGTTTGTCGTGAAGATGGTTTTAGGAAGATAAATGATATTTGAACAACCATTTTTTAACAATTTTTGTGACAATTTTCTCTCATATTCACATTATATTTTTACTTTCTCTCTCTATCACTTTCTTTTTTGTATCAATATCTCATTTTCTTTGTAAAATTTTGGTTGTATCAAAAATTGTCAAATAAATAGATATTCAAATACCAGAACTCTTTTAGGAAACCCGACTTCATTTTTTGTTTGGCTTGGTGGCAAGGGATAATCCATGCCGTAGCTAAGTGTGACTATATCTACCCATTTTTTTTTGTTTGTTTGTTAGTCCTCAAAATATTAATCGTATATTATTTATGTTGCACATATATCACATTCCATTCTATGGTTAGCGGCAAGACAATTTTATATTCTTGTACATGTCTTGGGTTTAACTTCCGGCCTTCCTCATTTATACAATTTTTTTTTTGAAATTATTAATTTTAAAAAGTTCATCATAAAAAATTGCTTTGCAGCCTGCAAGGATCAAACCTGCATCAAAAGGGTGGAGGGTGAAGGTGAGAAAAACACAAGAAGGGGGTTGAATTGTGTTAACTTTTTCTTCGTTTCTTCTACTGATGTCACAGTTCAGAAGCAGATAACAATCAGCTTCTGAAGTAGTGATCAGAGACTAAATGTGCAACGGATAAAAACAGAGTAAGAGAGAGAGAAGAAAGACACAAAACAATTATACAGGTTCCTTCCACAAACCGGAAGCAGTCCTGTCCCCCTTGCACTTCCAAGGAGATTTCACTAACAATGTAATCTCAAATTACAAGTACTCAAGCACACAAGCAAGAGATTTTCTATGCTCAAGCACACAAGCAAGAGACTTTCCTATGCTCTAGTACAACTACAAGAGACTTACAAATGCTCAAGCACACAAGCAAGAGACTTGCAAACAAACAAATTTACACAGAAAATTGTTTGAGTTTGAACACTTGATATACAATCAGTGGTGTTCACAATACAAATCAATGACAGACTCTTTAGACTCTTGAGACTATAGAATTTCTAAAATATGGACTTTGCTAAGAAATTCTAAGTAACTTTGAAATACAAACAAAACAGAGTATAAACTTTAAAGTGTTTAGAGAGTCTAACTTTTGTATGCGTGTGTATTGCTTTCTTGTCTGTATATATTGTATATATTCCAACTAGAAGATCTTCACTCCTTTATATAGTGGTGTGAAAGAGACGTTGGAGAATTGCCAGCACACATGTACAAAAGAGTCGTTTGAAGCTTGTTAATCACCAATGATCTTTTGCCTGATATGGTTATTGTCCCATGGAGGATCAATTTCAAATCCATTCCTTGTATGAAGGGACATTTCTGCAGGCAGAGCTGTTATCCTTGTCTTGTTGCAAAGCACGACCAAAGTAGTGGAGAAGGTGGTTGTACAGTTCGTACATTTGTCCTTTTTCAACGCTCTTGATGGAGTAAGCATCCAAGG
>Ga0228710_1012848_pt1 | contig 10217 bp, 7 predicted proteins | sample MedpolnodulmetaG_FD_177995 | JGI IMG/M metagenome (GOLD analysis project Ga0228710, IMG submission 177995) | Root nodule microbial communities from Medicago polymorpha collected in Santa Monica, California, United States - pink nodules | ecosystem: Host-associated > Plants > Roots > Nodule... | reverse complement strand
TTTACATTTATATTATATATATATATATATATATATATATATATATATATATATATATATATATATATTTGGTGCTGTTACTTTTCCTGCAGTTTTAATGTCAGCCGTTTGATGAATTTGTGCCACAAGACCTCCCAATGTTGTAATCTAATCCAATGGCTTAAATGAAGAACAGTGTGTAACTGAGTCATTTTGAACAGCAACAAATCCTGGTCCATATATATATATATATATATATACACACACACAAAAATGTCTTTACATTATAAGAAATAATGGTATATTATCTCATTTAATTTTTTGACAAGAAAAAAATAAGAAATGAAATGACAAGTATTAAATTGTCTCCAACAATTTAGTATTTGTATTATATTTAAGAGTATTTGATAACTAGTAGAATATATTAACATGCAGAGTACGGAACTAAAGGAATTGTTTCTATCAAAGTAGATGTATACAGCTATGGGATTATGCTAATGAAAATCTTTACAAGAAAAAAGCCAACAAATGATATGTTTGTAGAAGACCTAACTTTGAAGACATGGATCAGTGAATCATTGCCTAATTCAATTGTGGATGTCTTGGATTCTAGGTTAGTCCAACAAAATGGGGGGAAAATTGATGACATATTGAGTTGCACGTCATCTATTTTTGGTTTAGCCCTGAATTGTTGCAAAGATTCACCTGAAGAAAGAATTAATATGGAAGATGTTATTAAGACGCTAATCAAAATCAAGACTTTGGTTTTTGATGAAAGCATGGTCTAGTTATTTTAATTTTTCCAAGTTTGTGTTACTTCATTGGAATGAATATTTAGGTAATTTTTTTTTTCTTTTGTAATGTTTTTATGGGTTGTTTTCAATATTGATTTTGGATTGATGCCTTGCTCCTTATGGTAATTCATTAAAATACACTATTTTCAAAATATATTTCCTTTTGATTTGAAGAGAATCAATTGGTGAATAATGACCATTGCACAAGCATAAACATGTAGACTGGGTTTGAGGTTAGGTCTGAGGATCATTTATGCAGTATCTGATCTCAATTTATTTCCTCTCTAATTTTTATTTGTTTTTAGGGTCTCAGTTTTCATTTGTTTTGGAGTTAATGTATTCTTTGGAGTAGAGTAGTAAGGGTCTTGACTCCTTCTACGAAAGTGGGGTGAAAAGTGTTTTTTTCTTCTTTTGGTGGCCACCTTAGCAATGTTATGGAAAACCATATTTTCTTTACACCGAACATATTATTTTTAACAAGGCAAAATGAAACATGTATTGATACTGAAAAAACATTTCCCCTAGCACAAGGCGTGCCAGAGAAGAAGTTCAAAGTTCAACAACAAAAATCAAGGCAAAAAAAATTTCTTCGGCCAATGAACACCAAATCAAAATAGACGTTAACCAATGCACAAACAAATAAATGGACATTGCCACCTGTAAAGCCCTATTTCTATTAAAGCGATAATACACGTGAATAACACAAATATTCAAGAAATAGACGCTACGTCTTCAATAAATATCAAACAACATGCATATATAAAAGTTCTCAACAGTCGCAGCGGATATAAATCATACATCACCAAAGTATACAAGTCATAGACTCCAAATATATCACATAAAATCTCCAAAATCCGACAAATGGGCAAAAATCTCCATCAACATAACATATCCAGAATAATCAAACTAGAGTAATCGTAAAGACGGACATCCTAGATCAGAGCCTAATCTAAGACATCGAGACATGAAAACAGAGGAAGCTCTCGCTATCCTCGAGCAACTCACCAAATAAGCAAAATTACTCCTGCACTCGGTCTACCCATTCATACAAACAAGTAGGTGGTCAAAACCACTGGGGGTTAGCTTCACATCAATCATAATCAACATAAACAATTTGAAAATACAAGCATTGAATAAAACTTCAATTAATAGCATGACCGATAAATTGAACTCCCATACAACATTCAACAATTACAAACAAGTTCACAACATCACCAATATGTATCCAATCAATCACATTCACATCGAACATCAAGTATTATAACAACTAGGACTCATGCCACATCATCAACAACGTCTAGGCCGTCACCCATGATTCCAACTGCACATCATAATCACCTCAATTGGATATAAAATTTGTCACCACAAGTCATGAATGCATGAACATATGACTCAACAACAATGCATATGTTCACACAAACAATTCACCACGTCATCATCATTCACATAATATATATGCAATCATCAACAAAATCAACATCACTCAACATATATATATTCACCAACAATGTACGATTACTCACATTCCAAGTAAAGGGGAAAATACATCATATTAAGATAAATATCATTTTCAACACCTAACAATCATCCATACATCCTAATGTAATCATATAAAGCCATTTACAAAAGATTTGCAAGACAATCGGCCTTAAAGACCATTTTCGACAAAGTTTGTATCAATTTGCAAAACGGTCAACATCGACATTTTTCAAAGCAAGGTAACTCATCTATGTTTTAAAACATACAATTCAATCTTAATCAATCATATGAGCATGAACGTAGACCACTTCTAAACTATTAAGCATTAGTTCAAAGATTAGCCTAAGTTCGTATAGGAAAACCCCAAGTTCATGTATCCCACAATTCCACCCGAAAATCAAGTTTGACATGATTAAGACATTGTACCAACTTTACATGCCTTGTCTAACTCCATATGAACTGTAGACCAACCATGCAATCCTTTTTGTTCATAAAAGTTCATTTTCCGACAAATACCGAAAAACCGAAATGTCACAAATTCAAGTTTCAAACCAATTGGAAAATCCAAATTTTGACCAAGTAAAATATGTTCCAGTAGTAAAGTAGGTCAAAACAGTAAAAGAACACCTTCAAACGGTCGCAACGGACCCCCACACGACTGCCCCCAAGCACCCGAACGCGGAACAACGTTTCTGTTGTTCCTGTTTGGGCGCCTGGCGCCAGGAGTGCAGCGCCTAGCGCTGGCTCCCAATAAGTGGGCACCTAACGCCCCACTTCAGGCGCAACGCTCCGAAACGCGCGTTTTTGCGTGTTTCGGCCACGGGTTTTCGCCATTTTCGCCCCAAAATCGAATGTTTAAGTCCCCCATTCGTCAAAAATGACCCATGGCATAACCCGAGGCTCTAACTCGTCGAACACACTCGTTTCATGGCATTTGAATAACTTATAAAATGTTTTTAAAACGGTTTTCTCAAAACAACAAGTCTTCAACAACAACAACAATTCATTTCTTCCAATTCAACACAATCCAACAACAACAACTCAACTTAATTCATACCCAAGCCATGATATGACATTAACAACAACAATTAGCAACAACCACAATCCACAATCATGAACTCAATGATAACTCAACAACAACATAGCACAATTCACCAATTTAAGCACAATTCACAATATATCCATTTATACATATCATGAACATGCAATTTCATCAATAACAATTTAATTATCATCAAATTCATATACTCAAACATATCATCATAACAAGAGCACGAATTTCAACAACTAAGTTCAAAATAATCACTTATTCAAATAAGCATTTATGCATAGAATTAGAGAAGAAATTAAATTAAGAGATTATGAATGAAATCTAACCCCCTTACCTTAATTCTTCACAAATCTAAGCTAGTGCTTCACTTTAGCTCCAATCCCTTGAGGTTCTACTCTCCTCTTGCTCCCCAAAGCCTTCTCTCTTCAAAACCCTCTCTCTAGCTCTTTTATCTCTGCCACTCTCAAAAATTTTTATGAAATGAACAAATGGTAGTAGGTGACCTAATTTCCTCAAAGACTAAGGTTTAAATAGGCTCACCACTATTGGGCTTAACCCTTATGTCTTAATGGGCTCAACTCACTTACTAACTAACCCGCAATTAATTACTCTCTCATGGTTAAAGTTATCGAATACTTAACGGTCCACAACTAATTACCACACTAGTAACTTAGTAAAATAATGATTCACAGTAAAGCACTAAAAATAATCTTCACCATGAAATTACTAAATTACCCTTGCTCGCAAAATGACCAAAATACCCTTAAGTCTAAAATGACCAAAATACCCTTCTAACACGAAAACCCATTAAAATGCACCCAAAGATAAATAATCACACACAAGCACATATAAACACATACAAACATATATTAAAACAATTAAAAATAAATCTAGCGAAAATCGGGCTGTTACACCACCAAGTATGGAAAACTGTGTCAAATGAAGATTATCCGCCTTAAGGCGCACAAAAAAAAAACTTGATTTGTTCCAAAAGCTTATAAGTTGAGCTTATTTTATTGTTAAAAATCTTGCTATTCATTTCCTTCCAAATAATCCAAGAACAAGAAAGCCAAATTAATTGCATTATATAAAGTGATCCGAAATTCGGAGGGAATAAACTGAATTTAAACCAAGCCAATTACACACAAGACCCCAAAGAGAGCTTGTCACATTACAAGACAAACACAAATGATCAATCGATCCCACATTTCCACAACCATAATAAGGAATTATTCCTCGTTTAAACAGATTATCCCTAGTAGGAAACCTATTACGGAGAAGCCGCCAAGCAAATAACGAAATCTTCAAGGGAACATTCTTATGCCAAACATAATCAGAGACAACAATAAAATTATGTGGTTCATAAGTACTGATAAGCACCACAGACAGAATAACAAGTACCTGGATCAAGCGTCCAAGACCACGTATCCTCAATAGTAGCCCGCAAAAACACATTATTAAGCAAATATCTACACTGCACTACCAGCTCATCCTCCCATGCCCACAACCGACGCCTCCACTTTTAGGCCTCACCTCCCTCACCGCACCATAAAATAAACATATCTGCCACTGTTCACGATTGGTTTTCAGTTAAATCGAACAACCTTCTAAACATGTCATAAAACTTAAAATCACCTAGCCACCTATCAAACTAGAAAATAGTATATGCACCATTACCCAGACTCCTGTGCTAATTATCATCAAACCAACTACCCACATCTAAAATGGAGAAGCTCTATTTTAGACTTACAGATTTCATATACCACCTCCTTAGCAACTAGGATACCATCCATAATTTGTCTACCATTCACAAAGGTCGTCTGAGACTCAGAAATCACACTACCAATTATCCTTATCAGTCTATTTGCTAATAATTTAGCTAGAACTTTATACATACTTCCCGCCAAAGAAATAGTTCAAAAGTCATTCAACCGCTGGGAAATAATTTGGACCCAATCCATTCTTCATACCCATACTTTGGACCCAATCCATAATATATAACAATATATAAAGGGAATACATGATTGTTTTGGCTTGAATTTTTCCTTATTACCCTTAAATAAAATTTCCTTTATGAATGCTATATTGTTGGTGTTATTGAAAAATATATGATTTTTATTAAATTTTTTATATTGTTGGTAAAAGATAAACATAGTTTTCTATTTTTAGGGGGTTCTTGAAGTAAAATCCGAAGAAATCAAGCAAATCAGGCAAAGCAAGACCTCCAAATTTTATTGAGCCTTGGAAAGATGATGATTGGAGATTAAAGAGGCCTCAAAAGACTCTACAAATGGAAGAATTTTGTTCCCAAGTTCCAAGACAACTTAACTATGAAGAAAAACACCTCAACAGGCGAAGAATACATGAAAACAGAAAAGTAATGCACTAAAGTGCCCGACACACAAAAGGAGGTGCTAGGTACCCAAAACTGATACACTAAAGCGCCTGGCGCATGCCTGGAGGTGCAAGGCACCTCAAAGTCGTAGGCACATGCGCCAGGCGCATGGAAGCAGGCACAAGGCGCCCCGTGACTTGCAAAAAAAGTCATTTGTCATGAATTTTTCATCCCTGGAAGCCCTTGATTTTAGCCCAAGTTAGATGGAAACTTTCCCTATTCATTCAAAATTTCTCGTTCAGAACTGGAGCAGTTCAAGAGGAAGGTGATTCTAGGAAGCCAAGGAGGAGTTCTATCTTCTCCTATCCTTTCTAGGGTATGTTTTTATCTTTTAGTATTTTTTTTTATTAGTTATCATGTATACCTAGATATTTATAGGTTAGGGTTCTAAGATGAACCTCTCTTTATTTTTGTTGCATAATTATTTAATTTAATGTTTTTTTATTTTAGTTTATTTTCTGTTCGCTATTAAGTTTTAGGATTAATTTATTCTGGCGAAGTGCAACCGTAGATTAGGTACTTAGGTCTTGACAGGGCTTAATATTGTTATTGTTGTGAAAGTGACCCAGAATTGAAGAAATTAGAGTTCTGATGCTGTCAGATTCGGTGACCGATTTGGATAGCTCGGTGGCCGAATTTGCTCTTTTTTTTTCATTTTTTCATTCGTGAATTTTTGGTGGTCGAAGGAGTACATTTGGTGGCCGATTTTGGGCAGGAGGAAATATTTGAAACGTATTTTCGGGCCTAGATTTGTTCCAATTTTATGAGGGATACTTTTACTATAAATATAGACTTTGTATCAGAGTAAACCTTGAGATAGAGGGGGCTGAAAACAAGGGTTTAGAAACAAATAAAAAACTAGGGTTTGTATAGAGTTTGCTCTTAGCAACAAACACTAGGGTTGGGATTGATTCACCTTGGGAAACACTATTAGGATTGAGTCTCTTAGTCACAGGGAGAGATTGGGACCTTGGGTAGAATTAGGCGGGAGACTTATTCTTGTAACCCATTGATATATCTTTTGTAAAGTTACTCATCATTATAGTGGAACGGAGGGCTGCTCTCTCTCCCAGACCAGGTCAGTTTTGGACCGAACTGGGTAAACAATTTCGTGTGTTATCTCTTTCTTTTCTCTCACCGTTTTCTACTTTTGCTTGTGTTTATAACTTCCATACACTTTGTTTTGGTTGCTTGATTATTACTTTCTCCACAAATCAAGTATTTTATTGGTGTGATTTTCATCGAATTCACAACAGTTATTACTATCTGGATATTTATATCTTGATATTTATATCCTTATACTAATAACTGCCTGTCTAGGAAGTAAGTGATTAGTAAACTAGATAAAAGATACCGAAAGCGAGTTGACCCTAGTAGTAAGTACTTACGAGGTGACATTACTAATATTGAGTAAAATCTTTTGAACCTAGGATGTAACTAGTTTATTAATTAAGGAAACAAGCACCAAGGGGAATAAACTTAGTAAGACCATTATCCTCGACCTCCGGGTAAGGTATACGCTGATAGGGCTGCCCGTTTGTAGAACTACCTAGGGGAGAAGGAGAGTGTGCTATGAGTGTGTTAAGATTCATATATGGGAAAACCTTTAGGAACACTTACATGACCCCACACTAATAATCCTTTCAAAGGTGGTGGAATCCAATAGGATTAATAACCCTATACCGTAGCACATGTATAACCTTAGTGTGATCATCATACGTTTGGAAATTTATGAACGTCAAGTCTAACTTTCAATTACCTTCGAATTAGCAAGACCCCGCACGTAAGGATCGCCGTGCGATCAGCGGGTGCAGCTTGACAACTGATTAGGTTAGAACCTTCCAACGACCTCATCACTTGTATAGTCTACTTAAGATAACTAAATGCGACATGACTGTTATTTATTATCCAACAAAATAAATAGGGGGGGTTTAAAGAGTCCTAACTGCTGCTTACTTTTCTGCAACCAAAACATGTAACTTGCTCTGTTGCAAACAGATAAAATTTGCAATCTCTAACCCTTAACTCTTATATTTTATATCGTGAACTTAAAATAATTAACGCGAGCTGTTTAGATGAAACGACAATCCATGTGGATACGATACTTTACTTATCACTTTATTACTTGGTCAACGATTTGGTACACTTTCCTAATCTGACCATCAAAGTCCCTCTGAACTATGTAGCCTAGTCAGCTTCTGTGTTTTGATGTCCTTCAAAAAAATTGTGGATGTCACTCCCCAGCTTCTGTGAGACTCTCATCTACTAAAGGATGTTGACTCTGGTTGACTCCTCCACCATAGTCTTATAAGCTTCCCCATTTCTTTTTATGCTCTTCATATGTTCCTTTTTCATGATAAGAGTTTCTTTACACTTGAACATATGTTAATAATCCAACTGTTCTTCAATACATTGTTATCATCAAAACCCAAGAAAACTCTTATGAACCATTCTTGTTCTAACAATCTCCCCGATGACAAACACAAGTATTTTGAACAATTTTTGTTCATTTAACTAACAATTAGATTTTAGGGTATGAGGTTTGCAAGCTCCCCCTGAGTCTGACAGTCTCAGGTCTGATATTCGTAATATCACCCTAAGTCATATTCCCAGTTAATTAAACTCATTCTTGATCACTCTTAAGTGCATCAGAACAAATAATCAAATGTTTATCAGAACACTGACAAGATACCAGAATCTTTGATCACACAAAGGTTTGCAAGCTCTGATTAAGACCAATAATATGATACCTTATCAGAACATTGACAAGATATCAGAATCGTTTATCATACAGAGGTTTGCAAATATACTAGGTAGATTCAAAGTTGGCCAGTTGAGGTTCTGAGTTTGTTCTGGATGGTCCATTTATGAGAGAGTTTAGAAGAGTGTTGTAAATATGAGATACATGTATGGTAGCAATAACATTTGATACCATTGGTTTTATGAAGAAATGGGGTTCAAGATTCAGGTCACAGTTGATTTGAAATTCATGTGCAGATTTTGTAAATGGAGATGTTGTAGATGAGTTTGCAGATATAGAATTTGACAAGATATTTGTTTGAGTGAGATAAGGGAAGAGGTTATGTGACGATGCCCTTTTTCCTTTTGATCTAGGCTTGGATGGGGTTTTATATAAACAACTTTGAAAGCTTGTCTTGATGGCTTCAATATTGGATAGTTGCAGTTTTTTGTAGCCTCTAGTATTTTTACCAACAATGTTAGTTGCTTCAAAATGTTGCAGAATTTGAGTAGATTGAAAAAGAATGCCAACTGGAAGATTTTCATCAAATATGGTATCTCGTGCACGAGTAGGTGTTTGTGAAGGGTTTTGTTTGAGCAAGTGAGTTACATCTTCTATTGAAGATGAATTGTTAGTGTCTGAATGTTAAGGTAGGGTTGAAGGTGAACCACTGTTATCTACAAAGGTCTCAAAATTACCTGGAGAACCTGCAATTGTCGATTTGTTGGTACCTAACAAATCTTTACCATTAAGACTGTACTTGTGTCCTTCTGTCTCCTTTACTTGCTCCAAGATTGAGGATTATGTATTTCTTTTCCCTTATATTGCCATAAGAGTGGCTTCCTTTAGTAGTACTGCATTAACTTCTTCTAGTTCTGCTGATATTTCTTAATCAGCAGTATTGTCCCTTCCTTTTGGAGAAACAGTTTCTTCTGCTGTTGTTGAGTGATGTTCTTTAAAGTGCAAAATTCTTTGGCGTTTCCTGAGAGACACCTACTTTTCTTCTTCCTTCTCACTTACTACTGTTTGCCCGTGATTTTGGAAAACGGGGGCTAGTTCTGATTATTACAAGCGAGATTGAACTAGAAATCTCAAGACCGTTGTGCAAAGGTTTTTATTAGAAAAAGAGTTTGAAAAAAGGCCACGAAATGCACTCAGGTTGCTTAGAGGGCAGGACGGGTTTGATAGTAAAAGGCACTGTCTCTCGACAGGTTTAAGATTGCAAGAAAAAGCAAGTAAAAGCTTAAATAAAGCAAGGAAAAAAGATAAAAAGTATGTTTACGCACGTAAACTCAAAGGAAAGGTAAAATTCATTGCATTAAAAATAAAGGGGTGGTCTAGAAATCAGTTTACATACATTATGTATAACTCATTTCCCTAGACGCCGGTAGTTTGAGTGTTGTAAAATTCCGTATATGATTTGCGACCCACTTTCCGGCTTGGAAACTCTTATTTATACTAAAAACCTAGATGGCGAACCACTAACCCCATGATCAGCACTTTCTCCATCTTGGACAACTGCTTGCCCCATGTTTCCTCTAAAGAAAACCGTTTCCATGCTTGAAATTGTGCTTCCCGCCTTGAATGCTTGACTTCGACATGAATGCTCTTTTCAGCCTTGCTTTGTTGAAACTCTGACTATGCGCTCTAGGCTTGATGTCTCGTTGAGACTCTCCAATTAAAATGAGAAAGCTCTTTGATTCCTGCAAATTTAAAGGTCAAACAAATGTTGACCATATTAAATGAGCTTGTCGAATTTGAAGGCTAACAAAATGCCCC
>Ga0228710_1012847_pt1 | contig 10218 bp, 5 predicted proteins | sample MedpolnodulmetaG_FD_177995 | JGI IMG/M metagenome (GOLD analysis project Ga0228710, IMG submission 177995) | Root nodule microbial communities from Medicago polymorpha collected in Santa Monica, California, United States - pink nodules | ecosystem: Host-associated > Plants > Roots > Nodule... | reverse complement strand
CATCTACTCTTGCAATCAATGTGGAACTTTTACTCACACTTGATACATTAACATCTCTACCTTAAGTATGAGACTCTCCGCATCCATGGTCTACCACTAGGAAGCACTCCTGATTCCCCATAAAATCAAACCAGAATATGAGATCATCGTTGGACCTTATGGGAAGACAACATTGGTGTTGATCAACTCATTGGACATAAAGCAATCACACAAAGAAGAATGATACCCGATCTTCATCGAATATTTCATGTATGATGGAATTCTAGCCCGTGCTTGGCACGGGTATCCATACTAGTACATAACAAAAACACTTAAAACCATTCTTCTCTTTCATTCATTTATACATTTTTCTTAATATGTGTGAAATGAGCAAATGACTCATTTAATCCAGGACGGAGGGAATAGGAGATGAATAGGTCTGGAGGGATTAATTTGAATAACTGAGTGCACATCATGAACTACTCTCTCCGTCTCTAAATAATAGTCGTTTAAGGTTTGTGCAACTAGTCAGTCATTCCAAAACAAAAATCCATTTATATATTTTCTTTTCCTTGACAAAAAAACAGTAATAGCGTTCTTTTTACAACAAGCAATAATAATAGATTTAAACAAACGCTATTTGAAAATCAAAACCCCCGAATTTTTATTTTCTCTTTACTTTCTTTCCCTCTCCAAAAGCACACGCATATTTTCTGATCCGTTATATATTTCACACTGACTCCATTTTTCAAACCCAAACTTCTCTTCTCAACACAAAACCCTAACCGCACATTCACCATGGAATGGAACCAACAAACTCTCCAATTCCTCTCCGAATGCTTCCTCCACACTCTCTCTCCTCTCCCTGAACCCCGCCGCCACGCCGAATCCTCTCTCTCCTCCGCCTCCTCCCAACCCAACTTCGCCCTCGCCGTCCTCCGTCTCGTCGCCGAACCCTCAATCTCCGATCAGATCCGTCAAGCCGCCGCCGTCAACTTCAAAAACCACCTCCGTCTCCGATGGTCCGCCGAAGATAATCCAATCCTCGATTCCGAAAAGGAACAAATCAAAACCCTAATCGTACCTCTCATGCTCTCCGCCACCAACAAAATCCAATCTCAGCTCTCCGAAGCCCTAGCCATCATCGGTAACCATGATTTCCCTAAATCATGGCCCTCGCTTCTTCCAGAACTCGTCGCTAGTCTTCAAAAAGGTTCTCAGAGTTCTGATTACGCTTCAATCAATGGTATTCTCAGTACCGCGAATTCGATTTTTAAGAAATTTCGTTTTCAGTATAAAACTAATGATTTATTGCTTGATTTGAAGTATTGTTTGGATAATTTTGCTGCTCCTTTGCTTGAGATTTTTCTCAAAACCGCGTCGTTGATTGACGCCGCGGCTGCGCAGCAGCCGCAACCACCACCGGAAACTCTTAAACCGCTTTTCGAGTCACAGAAATTGTGCTGTAGGATATTTTTTTCACTGAATTTTCAAGAGTTGCCTGAGTTTTTTGAGGATCATATGAATGAATGGATGGGTGAGTTTAGGAAATATTTGACTGCTAGTTATCCTTCTCTTGAGGGGAGTGGTGATGGACTTGCTCTTGTGGATGAGCTTAGGGCTGCGGTTTGTGAGAATATTAATCTTTATATGGAGAAGAATGAGGAGGAGTTTAAGGTTTTTTTGAATGATTTTGTACTTGCTGTGTGGACTTTGTTAGGGAATGTGTCACAGTCGACTAGCCGTGATCAGCTTGCGGTTACGGCAATTAAGTTTTTGACGACAGTTAGTACGAGTGTTCATCATAGTTTGTTTGCAGCTGACGGGATTATACCGCAGATTTGTCAGGGGATTGTGATTCCGAATGTGAGGTTGAGGGAGGATGATGAGGAGTTGTTTGAGATGAATCATATTGAGTATATTAGGAGGGATATGGAAGGTAGTGATCTTGATACACGGAGGAGGATTGCTTGTGAGTTGCTTAAGGGGATTGCTACGCGTTATGGAGATACTGTAAGAAGCATTGTTTCTGCGCAAGTACAAAGTTTGTTAAGCTCTTTTAATGCAAATCCAGTGGCGAATTGGAAGGACAAGGATTGTGCAATATATTTGGTGGTCTCTCTATCAACAAAGAAGGCTGCAACCGGTTATGTCTCCACAGATCTTGTTGATGTTCAAAGCTTTTTTGAATCTGTGATTGTCCCTGAGTTGCAAAAAGCAGATGTGAATGAGTATCCAATGCTTAAGGCAGGTGCACTCAAGTTCTTTACTATGTTCCGATCTCAAATATCGAAAGAAGTAGCATTGAGGTTTTTACCTGATTTGGTTCGTTTCCTTGCTGCGGAGTCAAATGTTGTTCATTCTTATGCTGCTAGCTGTATTGAGAAACTCTTGATAGTAAAGGATGAGGGTGGCAGGCTACGTTATGGTTCAGCAGATATCGCTCCAGTTTTCTCAATGCTGATGAACAATCTTTTCAGTGCCTTTAAGCTCCCAGAGTCTGAAGAGAATCAGTATGTAATGAAATGTATTATGAGGGTTCTTGGTGTTGCAGATATACAACTTGATGTTGCTCGAATTTGCATTGAGGGGTTGGGGTCGATTCTTTCTGAAGTTTGCAGAAATCCTAAAAACCCCACCTTCAACCATTATCTCTTTGAGTCAGTAGCCGGTCTTGTGAAGCGGGCTTCTGAGAGGGACCCAGCTCTTGTGTCTGTTTTTGAAACAAGCCTTTTCCCTAGGCTTGAAATAATACTGTCCAATGATGTAACTGAATTCTTCCCATATGCATTTCAGTTGCTTGCTCTGCTTGTTGAGTTAAACAGACCACCCATCCCACCAATCTACATGCAGATATTTGAGATTCTTTTGTCACCTGATTCTTGGAAAAGAAGCGCAAGCGTTCCTGCCCTTGTGCGTCTACTCCAGGCCTTCCTTCAAAAGGCACCAAATGAGATCAGCCAAGGGGATAGACTGACCAAAGTACTTGGCATATTTGACACGCTAATACAAGCATCAAGCACTTCTGATCAAGGATTTTACGTGCTTAACACAGTCATTGAAAGTCTTCAGTATGATGTTATTACGCCTTATGTTTCTCACATTTGGGCTGCTATTTTTAGAGAGCTCCAGAGAAGGCGGTCAGTAAAGCTCCTCAAGTCTCTCTTGATATTCAGTTCACTGTTTCTGGTTAAGCATGGTTCTGCAAATCTAGTTAATACTATGAATGCCGTCCAGCCTGATATATTTAGTGCGATTTTGACCCAGTTCTGGATTCCGAATCTTAAGCTGATTACTGGAACTATAGAGCTCAAACTGACTGCAGTTGCTTCAACCAGACTCATTTGTGAGTCTCCAGTACTTCTGGATCCTGCAGCTTCTGCATCCTGGGGTAAAATGGTGGACAGTATTGTGACACTTCTTTCTCGGCAAGAACAAGACAGGGTTGAGGAGGAACCTGACATGCCAGATATTGCAGAAAATGTAGGTTATACTGCCACCTTCGTCCAACTTTACAATGCTGGAAGGAACCAAGAAGACCCCCTTCCAGATATTAATGATCCCCGGGAATTTTTTGTTTCTTCATTGGCCCAGCTTTGTGCACAGTTCCCTGGGAGGTTCCCTCAAGTCATCACTGCAAATGTTGATCCTGTGAATCAGACAGCATTGCTTCAACTTTGCACCACTTACAACCGAGCATTAGTTTGAGTAAGTTTGTACTTGACTTATTTTCTTCTGTTTTGAATGTGCTTATTGGTTTTCTGTCCATGACTTTTCCTTAATCTACCCTTAATATATTTTGAGATACATAACATTGTCAAATTTTTTCAAACCAGTTGTTATTTTATTCTGTATTCATCTCAGTTCTTTTGGACTAAATACCAATCAAGCTTTATATATTGTTGACCCTTTTAGCTGTGGGTATTTTGGTTTTATGTTACTGTTGTAATATTTATCTGCTTTATTGGTAGCAACTATCAAGGGATTACAGTTCATACAAAATTTATTCCCTTTTTTGTCTATTGATATCTGTGTTTGTTATGCTGCAATGTGAGGCTCTAAAATTTGCAAGAACGGATATTTCTCAGTACTTCTCTTTTGTTCCTCTTGGTTCGATGGAATACTCATTTCCATGTTGCATTTTATATGGGGTCGGGGAGTCATCTAGAAGATCTAAAATTTTGTTATTTGATTATTATGGATTTCTCACTGAACTTAAGGAATTTTTCTTATTGATGCTAGAGTGAAATATTGTGAAAGGACCATAACACTGTAATCATGTATTCTCAATTTATTATTTCCCATCATTGACTTCCATAGTATGAATTCATTTTGCGAAAATACACGAACTAGCCTGGATGTTTAGTATTTAAATTTAAATCTGTTCTGTGCTTTTCTCATTCTTTTTTGTTTAACTTCATGCTTCATCAATCTTTAAATAATTTCATCGGCTGCAGTTGTTTCTTCTCTGCTTCCAATAAATAGATTGTATATGTGATTAAGTTTTTTCTTGGTTGGAGGTGAGAAAGATAATAAATTGTTTGGTTTGTGAGAACGAGAAAATAATGTTTTTTCATCTTTCTCCTTTTGTTTGGTGGGTAGTAAGTTAGAAGAGAGAAATTATCTTACTTTTAAAATGACATATATATGCTTCTGAAGGGTATGAATGAAAAATGCACAATTTACTCTCCTCTTCTCATGTTTGGAGCGTAAGAAAATCATGTTGCTGTTAGGTCATGATTATTGAGTTAGGTCATGTGATATCTAATCAGTCATTTATTTTAATTCTCAGGATCTGTGCTGGGATGGGATTGAGCATTACTGTCTGGATCCTCAGCCTTTTGCAACATTTGAGTGGTTTATCATCCTCTGCCTACTGTCGAGTATACTTCTGCATTGCAACATAGAGATTTTAACAACTATTATCATCCAATTTTTGCCGGTGTCGTGATTTTATGCGGTGATGAACCGAGATTTACTGTTATTCTCATTTTGAATTCTGTAGGCATGTGTTTGAAGTGCCATTTGGTCTATTGGGATTTTAGTGTAAATTTTTTTCATGGCCCCCTTTCTCCAATTTCCTGCATTTCCGCTTGTTGAGCATGCATGCCTTTGAGCAAATGGTAGTGATTGTCTTCTGTCAATTTTATGTGAACTTGCATATTTAAGTAAATGTCAGAAGGGTTGTTAATAGTGATTCCATTTTAATTTTAGTCAGTTTAAAAATATTATTATTTGGGTGTTTTTCATGCTGTCCTTCACTTAAATTTTCTTTAATTATTTCCTCAAATCACATTTTTCTCAAAATTTGTTGTAATCAACCAAAGTGTATTTTAAGCGAAGAGCTGTGTGAAAAGCGATTAAAGACATGCACCTAAGTTCTCTTCTAAAAAAATATTGCCTTTTTGTGTATTATTGTCACTTATATCTCAATTACAAAAGCAGTATTCTTCTAGTCTCGAGATTAGGGTTTGAAGTACACTAGGTTTAGTTTTCTGAATTATGGGTTAGCATGTGTCTGTAACACGACATATTTGGCTCCTACTTTCTATGTTTGTTTTGAAGAGTTTAATAGTGAAATTCACACGATATGTTATAGGTCCGAATAGACGTCATAGTATAATAAATTAGCAACTTTTTTAACCATCTGACCTGTACTTATAAGACTAATTATCTCATACTTAAAAGTCTATTTTATAATTAGTTTTTTTTAAAGACAAACAACACTAAAGATGTAAGCAAAAAAAAAAACACTAAAGAGGGATTTAATGAAGGATCATCGTCTTAAATAATTAGCTTCTCTTCATACATGCCATACCTATCTTTTTTTTATCAAACTAAAATATTTCATTAACATGGACATGTGAAGTAAGTTGAGTTGTTTGGATGATTGTTTCACTGTCACAACAATGCCCATCTCGAATGTGACATGTCTAGAGTGTAAGCCAATTTAATCAGAATTCTGCTCTTTACCCAAAACATTTTGCTCGCGCCCAACTGAAATACCGAAAATACTCATGCGTTAGTTAAGTAACGCAAGTGTTAAAATATGCGCAACTTAAATCACACAGCGTGCCTTTTCTCCCACTCCTATGATTTTTTTTTTAAAATAAAGGGAAATGCAGAGTACCCTCAGGACACTCTTTAAGAACCTTGAATGATATTAATTAGGTATGTTTAAGAGTGTCAGAGACACTCGCTACCAAGACCATTTAAAAATGCTCCTATATAAATTTACCCATCAAGACGAGGAACAAATAGTTTTTTTTTCTCCATAATTTGTCCAACTAGGCGTGAGAAAAAGCTGCATCTTGGCTAGTCTAAATTGATAAATCGAGATCGGTGTGGATTAAAGAAACAGTAGGGGTGTTTAGAAGTAACTCTCAAACAGCTGGGTGGATCCATCACCCTCACCCAATAACTCCAACCCTAATATTTATTATAAATCTCATTTCATTAGAGAAATTATGTTCCCACCCACCATGTTGCTTAAAACTGAGGAAAAAGTCTACTAGAATGTAGTTTTTTTAGTGTTAAAAATAGGATCCCGGCAAAAGATAGTTTCCGACCGGTGAGGGTTTTTTGGAGCAATACTGATTACGGGGGCGCGTACATGGAGCCTCATTCATTTCATTATAAGAAGGGTTTTAAGACCAAGACCTTTAGGTTTTTAAACACATAGTTGCGACATATTGTGCGGTGTGGTGGGTGTGTAAAAAAATGGTTTTTTAAAAGGTGTGTGTGAAAAAGATACTATATTAGACTATACTAAGTGTGTGTTTGTTTCCACAGTAGAATGGCGGAAAACCTACGTTTTGTTGGATGCTACAATTTGTAGTTTTACATTATTACGGTGGAGAGACTTGAAAAACGTACATTTTATTGAATGAATGTGGAACCAAACAGTCTATAAATTGAATAGGACCGAAGTAAACAAATTAGATCAGACCAGACTAAATCAAATTTGTCCTTGCCCAAGGATCCATACCAAACTAAACTATAACTACATAGTATATAGCCATTCAATTTCTTTATAAAAACATTAACCACATAAATGCAAGTACGAAGTCTTTTAGGAGATGAGTATTGAAAAGGGGTATGTATTCTTACAATCATGTGAATGTGAGTACACAACAATTGTTTAGGGTTAAAAACAAATGTTATTATCGTGTCTATTTAATATTAGGGTCCATCCTTCTTCTTCTTTTTTTGACGAAAAGGTACTAATTCATTTCATTAAAAATCAAATGATCATTACAATCGGGTATGTCAAAATAAAGATGAGAACTAGCATTATATATGGCCTCCTTTGCAAGTTCATGAGCAACGTATATTAAATATCAGTCATATATTGTTCTATTCGAAAATTGCTTTAGTTACATATGTGCATTATTCTGCAACGTAATAAAAAAAAGTGTTATCAACATAAGTTGGATTTAGTTGAAGAGGTTAGACCCTCACGACATATTAAATCGAAACTCACATTTCTATTAGGAGAAAGACACATAATTAGTGGCAATGCTTCGAATAAAATTATCTTCATTGTAGAAAGCATATGAAGAAAAAAAAAATTAGAACAAAAAATGCAAAGCCTTAAGAAATGAAAATGACTATTTATCAAGGAGAGGTTATCTAGTTGATATTTTATTCATAAAAAATTGCACGATACAAGTTTAATTCTAAAAAAACTCTTATTATTATGCAATAATTGAGTAATCTTGTTCTCTAAAATAAAAACTTTTACAAGGAAAAAGTAAAGAAAATGTCTAATTTTTAAAATCAACCCCACGTTTAGACATCTAATTCCCTAGAAAAATTAAGCAACGTTTGAGGTTTTATTGAATTTAAAAACCATATACTTTCTCAAAAGACGATATTAATCAAACATCTTAACCTTTGAGTTAAAATATAATAGAACGTGTGCTTTTAAAGAAGTTTTATGAAGGTGAAGTTATCAAATGGAAAGGAAGAAATAATGGGCCCCAAAATTTCATTCCTAAAATTAATTAAATTTTGCTAAGTGCTAATCCACCTACCCTCCCATGGAGCATGGGTGGAGTGCTCATATAATAACCCAATTTCCAAAAATTGTCTTAACATGTTTATTAATTGAACTAGAAACCAATGAATCAAACCTCAATTACCACAAAAAAGAATAATAAAAAATAAACTAATGTAAAAAAGAAAGTGAAAGTAACTTAAAAAAATGTGACCTAACCTAAGAATAAATGTGCTTATGTGGTGCTTCATCATGTATGATCTTTGTACGGTTTGAGGAAACAAAGAAACATAAACTGAATTGGTCTACACATGGGGTGTGCATTTAAGTCACTTGCCCCACAAAAACTGTACCAGTACTACTTTCTTAACATAATGACCTAGCTAAAGGCAAGTCATAAGAAAATAGGAAAGGGTCAACTCTCTATCTCTCTCTAGAGTTATAAAGATGAGAGAGAAGGAAAAAGGGTTTCATAAATAACCCAATCCAAAGTAATGGTCGGAGGAATTTGACAAGATTCTACAAAGATACTAGCTTTATGCCAAAATTTTAAAACTAATCAATAGGGAATGGAATCATTTAGGTTAAGTCAAGTCATGTCATAGGACAACATTATATAGCTAATTAAACAAAAACAATTGTTACCAAATGATCCAATCTCTAATTTCTGATTAATATTGGAGGGATCCTATCCCTAATCTTAATGGAATCTAAAGATCGGCTGAATAAAATTATATGATGCTAGTATATGATAAGGTTAATATTTCTTTAGCTAGGAATTGTTGTGGTAAAAACTATTTGTACAATTATATTAATAAAAGCCATAAAAAATACATAGACATTAAATTAATAGAGAACATAGCTCTTAAGATGGAGCAAAGGTCATCTCATATCCTAATCATAAAAAAATGAAGCAATAGTTGGCAACTATAGTGGCACCCTACTAATTAATGTTCACACTATTAATTAAATTCCACTTCAATGGATATAGTACAATGTTGCTAAAAAAATGGATATAGTACTATGAAATTGTGCTGAGTGCATTAGAGAAGGGGTGTGAGCCATAAGGTCTAGCCTTTCCCACCAATGCCACTACAATAATTTCCCCACAGAAAGTATCCCCAATGTTATTGGTCTGTCCTCAAGCACAGTCTGTGTCCTATGTTATTATTTTATCAAACATTGTGGAAGCATAAAATTAATTATTGACGATTTACATCAGTCATTGATAGAAAGAAAGACTTTCATGAGGACACATAATGATTATAATTAAATTATTTAACTAGAGCACTCTCAAGACTGTTCTTTGAGGCTGTCCATGAGGTTTTGGTCAAAATTGAAACATATATATATGGTATTTATTCATTTAAAAAAAAAATTAAAACAAACATATGTATTAAATATACATTTTTTTTATAAAATATTACTTTTCTAAGCTTGTTAAACAACCTCCTTAGAGCTTCTGAAGCACATGTGTTTGTAATGAAAAATATATTGACAATTTATGAAGCAGCGTCATGACAAGTTATAAGCCTTCCTAAATCTAAATGTTTATAGTACAATTGTTGATCAGCAAGTGTGAGCCTCCATCATGTAGATTCTCATGTGTGCAAGTGGTATTAGACACTGGTAAATATTTAGGGTTACCTTTTATGATCGGCCGAAACAAACAAGTAATTTTATCTTAATTATAAACAATTTTCAATTTTTTAAATTAATTAAAGAAATGATATATATATATATATATATATATATAGATGATGTATCAAGTGAGAGGACTTTTATATGACTCATTCTAGCCTCACCCCATATAATTTTAGTTACACTCATATTTAATTAAAATTTTACAATAATACTGAAATTGCTCTTTCCATGTAAAATTCTAAGAAAATTGCTTTTCTGACATAGAAAACATCACAATGACACAAGAAAATTACCCATAAGCTCCCAGCGGTAGTTAACTACCGTTAAAAAAGCGGCAACAGTTAACTGCCGCTGGTGCCAGCGGTAGTTAACTGCCGTTGTGTTCATAACATATTCAAGGCAGAACCCAGCTTCCAGCCACTCTATCATCCACCCTCCCCTCTCTAAAAATTCAAAATTTTCACTCTCCCTCTCTAAAAAAAACTCTACCAAATCATCCAATTTTTTTCCACTAAATCACAAGTAAGTTATCACTTATGCTATTGTGATAAATTTTAGTTAGTATATATGTTTATAATTTTAGTTGTAGTTTAATT
>Ga0228710_1012844_pt1 | contig 10219 bp, 9 predicted proteins | sample MedpolnodulmetaG_FD_177995 | JGI IMG/M metagenome (GOLD analysis project Ga0228710, IMG submission 177995) | Root nodule microbial communities from Medicago polymorpha collected in Santa Monica, California, United States - pink nodules | ecosystem: Host-associated > Plants > Roots > Nodule... | reverse complement strand
CAATTGCAAGGATATATATATATATATATATATATATATTTACTCTTAAGTGTTGTAATTAATTAATATAAAAATTTGGACCTTTACAACTATTAATTATATATACGAGATAAAATATTAAATAAATATATTTTGACAAACTCTCAAAACTGATTTTAATTTTTAAAAGTTATTATATCAATAAAAAAACGAGTGTATCAAATATGGATCTAAAAAAGAAAAAAAATTAAATATGGACTCTTACTTTTATATATATGGGCGGATCTAGACGTTTGATACACGTGAGACTAAAATAGTCTCTTAATGTATCAAAATTTCAAATTGCCCTTGATTGTATATTTTATTAGTCAAAATAATCCCTAACATTAAAATACTTCGTTAATATTGTCATATTAGTCCTTTAATATACTTAGGTACCGTTTAATCAGGCTTTTTTACGGTCTAAAAACTACTTTTTTTTGGTAGTCTTACAATGTAACGAGGCAAAAAGAAAAAGAAAAAAAACAGAGAGTCGAAATTAAGTTCCAAGCTTATCTCTCAGGATGAGAGATTCCATGCTAGGAGGAGGGCAGTTCCAGTGAGCAGAGCACCTTCCATGTGATCCTTCCTTAGCCATAAAATCTACACACATGTTTTGTTCCCTAAGAACATGCACCAATGTTGTATTTCCATTTTCATGTAAAACGTCTCTAATATGAAGGATGTCAGTAGCATAAGTGTGCAAGGTATGATCATGACCATCAATAATCAGGTTAGCTGCTTCCAAACAATCACTCTCACAAATAATGTTGACATAACCTTTTTTACTACAAAAATCAAGACCTATCTGGATAGCACGTAACTCAGCTAATAACGCATCACCTCCAACTTCATAGTGGGAAAACCCAGTTATCCAATCTCCATCGTAGTTGCGAACAACACCACTAGCACCTAAACAACCGAATCTTCTAAAAAGCTGCCATCAATACTGAGTTTGAGTGTACCTTTTGGAGGGGGGATCCAATGAGCTAAGAGGCGCGATGAGTGTGGGTCCAAACCAGGATTAGGATAGTAAGAAATGCATTCATCATGTAACAAAAAAGTCTTTCGCACCACATCTTGAATACGCCAATGGTGATCCTAAAAAATAGCATTGTTTCTCCAACACCAAGCATACCATACTCCTGTAACAAACAAAATAGAGGAAGTACCCTTTGTCATCTCATGAAGCTAAACCTTGACATCAAATTCAGAGAAAAAATTATTATAACGCCCCATATTCAAGCGGAGCCAAAGTTCTTTAGAGTGTGGGCAATCACGTAAACAATGAAGAATATCCTCTATGGGTGCAGAGCAACGGGTGCAGCTTGGAGAAGTTACCATGTTGCAATGATGCCGACGGGCATTAATAGGGAGAGCATTGTGAAAACAAAGCCATAACAAGTGTTGAAGTATTGCTGGTACTTTAAGGCGCCAAAGCCAATTCATGTTACAATACACATTCTAATCTCTATTTTGTTGAAGAAGCCAATAGTATCCACTCGAGCAAGTATATTCACCTTTCTTTTCATTCTTCCAAGTCCACGCATCTCAGAGTCGTACATCCAAGTTATTGGGAGCTGGAAGCTGATGAATATAGTGAACAATATCGGTTGGTATCATAGTGGCAAGATCTTGCAAGTTCCACCTACCATCCTCCCAAACATCCTTCAATCACATAACCGAATCGCTGATGTTAACAAATGGGACCAATTGACAGAGGGGACCGAGTTGTGTCCAGTCAATATTCCAAATCGATGAGTTTCCAAAGCCTACACGAAAACTATACCTTGCAGCAAAATTTGTAATGGCATGTTGAATACCCACGCCAAGTGATTGATGGTTTATTATGTTTCTTATTCATCCATAAAGACGTGTTGCCCATGTATTTATGGGAGAGAACTTTCACCCACAATTTATCTTTATTATGAAGCATGTTCCACACTAACTTACCAAGCAGAGGTAAATTAGTAAGTCTAGCTTCATGAATACCTAGGCCACCAAAGCGTTTAGGGGTTGTAACCATATTCTAATTAACATGATTCCAAGTTTGAGAGAGCCCATCGCCCCCCCAAAGGAAACTCCTTGACATCTTATCTAACCTTTTGCAAACATAAGTAGGAAGATAGTGAAGTTGCATGGTATAAACGGGAATTGCTGTTGTGACAGACTTCACTAGGCAGGCTCGTCTTGCTTTATTCAAGATATTGCCTTTCCAAGTAGCTAGCCTTTTTGAAACTTTGTCAACAACATCATTATATACATCTCGAGAAACTCGATCCTTGACAAGAGGAAAACCAAGGTAATGACCCAAATCCGCCACAAATTTAATAGTTGAAATATCTTGTAGCTCACGCTTCCTTTCTCCTTGAACCATCCTAGAACACATAGCTGTGGATTTTAAGGTATTAATCCTTAATCCCGAAGCTGAACAAAACTCTTCTAATGTATCCATAACCACTTTGACCTGTTCAGTACTAGCTTCACAAAACAACATAACATCATCAGCAAAAAGAATGTGAGATAATGGTGGGCCACCCTTAGATACTTGTATAGGTTTCCATATTCCACTTAGGACTTTCTGTTGAATAGAAAGAGATAGTTTCTGCATACAGAGAACAAACAAGTAAAGGGATAAAGGATCGCCTTGGCGTAGACCTCTAGATGTAGTAAAGTGATCAGTTTTGGCACCATTCCAAAGAACACTCAAATTGCTAGATCGAACACAACTCATGATGAGAGATATAGTTGCCAGAGGGAAACCAAAATCATGGAGAGTGAGTTCCAAGAAGTCCCAATTAAGCCTATCATATGCCTTTTCAAGATCAATTTTAAACGCAATAGAGCTCTTTTTTGCTTGAGAATGATGTATGAAATGAACAACCTCCTGGGCCAGAATGGCATTATCAGTAGTACCTCGACCAGGGATGAAGCTACTTTGAAGAGGGCTTATTAGGTCAACAAGAAACGGTCGCAAGCGACTAACCAAAACTTTTGTTATTACCTTAAAAATGACATTACAAAGACTGATGGGTCTAAAATCCTTTAACCTTTGGGGATTACTCTCCTTGGGTATTAGGACAATTAATGTCTCTGCAATTGAAGCATTAATAGTACCCATATTGAAAGCCGTATGCACGAGATGCCATATGTCATCACCAATTCTTTCCCAAAAATATTTAAAAAATATGGGTTAGAAGCCATCAAGGCCAAGAGCTTTATATGACTTCATACTAAACACGACATTTCTAACCTCTTCCTTAAGGACCGGTGTTGTAAGAGAATCTCTGCATTGTTCACTTAAACGAGACATATCATTAACCAATAGAGTATTTGGAGTAGTGGATTGGTCTACCTTAAATAACTGTTTAAAGTAATTTATGGCCTCTGGTTGGAGGATAACATTATCAGTACTCCATTGACCATTTTCAAGAAAAAGACCTTGAATCTTATTACGTTTTCTCCTCACTAGTGTCTAAGTGTGGAAAAAACTCGTGTTACGGTCTCCCAGTTTCACCCAATTCTCCCTTGACTTTTGGTACCAAAGGATCTCTTCTTGTCTCAAAACATCATTATATTCTTTTTGGAGTGATGCCTCAGTCATGGTGAGGTGGGTTGAATCAATCGTTTCTAACTTGTGTTGCACCTGCTTTAATTTCTCCACAAGACTACTCTTCCTCTTATGAATGTTACCAAACTCCTCTTTGTTGAATGTAGTCGCATCTAACCGAACATGCTCAAGACTCGCTGGTACAATATGTTGACCTTTATCCCAAGCTTTATAGACTACCTCTGGAAAATCTTTATGTGTTAGTCAAGCAGCTTGAAAGCGAAAAGGTCGCACACGTTTAGCAGGAACAAAACCGACACCCCTTAAAAGGATAGGGCGATGGTCGGAATAATTCCGTGTCAAGTTCTCTACATAAGCTTCTGGGAAAGTAGTACGCCACGCACAATCACCAAGGGCCCTGTCTAACCTTTTAGCAACCTTCAGAATCCCTCGTTCCTTACGAGTCCAAGTATACGTACTACCTGTAGCTCCAAGGTCAATAAGATTACATTGCTCCATCATATTTGAGAATTTCTCAGCTTGTCTAGCTGTAAAGATGCCCCCCTTTTATAACCCAAGGACTCAAAATATCTTCGCGAATAGAAATAAGATAACTCCATAATTTTTCACAATTAACTAGTTGAGGGCTACCATAGATAGTAGAGCAAAACCACATACAATCAGCCTTTTTAATGCAAATGGTGACCGCTTGAAAGTAGACATCTATCACGGTAATATCATAATCGCAACCTTTCAGCACCCAAATACCTCCCAAATGACCGGACGCTTCAGAGAGAGCACATATCTCGTAACCCAGACGATTCCAAAATAGTGATGCTTTTGAGAAAGGACAATGAGTTTCCATGAGAAAAATAAATAGAGGATGATGTTTCCTTACCAATTACCTTAGTGTGTCGGCGCCCCTCAAGACTAAGAGCACCTTTGATGTTCCAGCTCAAAATAGTAATATCTTCAAAATCCATGACAAAACATATATTGTAGTGTGATCACAACAGTGTCTTCTCACAATGGGGAGAGAAAAACCAAAACTCTCACAGCGAAGAGAGAAAAACCAAAGCTCTCACAACAGGAGAGAAAAACCAAAACTCTCACGATGAGGAGAGAAAAACCGTGTTTAATAAAAACAAAGTATTATCCTTACAATAAATCACCGAGAGAGAGAAACACTTTTCATAGAGAAAAAATCAAATACTATGCTAGGTTTATAGTCATAACAATTGAGGACAGAACAACAAGAAACACACTCTTGGATTACCAACTAGAAAAGGTACCGAGAACAATTTCAAGCATGTTGCAGCAAAAGAAAAATTGTTGACGGTTTCATGTATTCATGGCAGAAAAGACAATTGGTGAATAAACAAACAAGCATAAAAGAAAAGGACAATTGATGGACAAAAGAATTCAATCGATTGGAATTTGGTCTATATATAAATTATTGGAACCAATAAAAACTGATTATTATTGAATTAAACCTACATGGGAGTGACGAAAACCTAATTACGTAATTGTATTGAAAATATATCACAATAGTTTTGCATTAACAAAAGTGCCTTTGGTTCAAATTCAACAATCGATTAACAGAAATTCATGGAAAAGAAGTAACAAAGAACGTGAATAAAAAAGCGCGTGAAAAGGTGAATCGACGAGAGTCATGCGATTATTTGGTGCGACGATTATTTTGACTTATTTCTAACCAAGGTTGTCTAAAAACTACTTTAAAACAAACTTAAAATAAAGGCCTTTAAGATAGAAGTTAAAATTGTTTTTCTTTTTTTTTTAGTTGAAAGCTATTTTTAAGTTAAAAGTTGTTTGGTAAAATATTATACAAAACTTTGAATTTATTATTTTTTTGGTGGTGTCCGGGATTCGAACCCTGAACCTTGCATATATTTATGCATTGTCCATATCAACTGAGTTAAGTTCACGATGACAAAACTTTGAATTTATTATGAATTAACATAATAAATAAAAAAAATATTCGTATCATGAATACAAATATACTCAATGCCGTTTACTTTGTGTAACATGAATACAAATTTGTATCATCTTTTTTTTTATAAGGCAAGAACAAATGACATCAAAAAGAATAGTGTCCAACTAAGTTGGTACCCTAATCTAATTGTGTGTCAAATGCTCATAAATATTATTAAATAAAAAAAGAAAAAAATTACATAAAAACTGGGGGACATAAAACCTGACCCAGTCAATCCATCCATGTGAATCAACCCTAACGGGTAATATAGCAAAAAAGAACAACACAGTGGATCCAATCCTAAATAATTCTAACAAATGATAGACGTTTGTGAGTACCAAGCGAATTTTTAATTTGGCAAATGAAACAAATGTCAACACAAAATCGATTCACGCTTCATCAACACTCTGCAACAACGACAGTAAGCAATAACGACTCTTTCGAGTCCACACAATCCCATTTCAACGAAAGGATAACAAGATACGAAACTATGAACATATTCTTGAGTGGGGAGTGGATTCGACCGCCAACACGGTAATTAACGAATCCACTCATACCAACCGTTTACTGCGATGAACTACAACAAATTAACAACCATTTCTGGCCAAAAACAGTACCACAACCATCTCAATAGAAAGGACGGCGACGGCGAATTCTAAACAGCCACTCCAGCAACCCATTATGTAACCAGACATTGATAAGCCACTGTCACAGTAAGGGTAGAGAAAGTCACCGCCAATCCACCACACAACACCCAATGCCGACGGAGCAGCCCAGATCTGATGAATGGCTCAGAGAACCGACCCATATGAAGGAGATCGTCGACAGATTCGAACACACCAAGCATACCGTGGTGGATGAGAGACTAACGGCTGCTTTTACAGTCCCAAAGGAAACGACGGCTGCTCTAATAGGTGGTGACGCCACAGATGAGACCGCTGTCACACCAAATTTGTATCATCATATAAAGGGCTTGTTGTATATTTGAATAGGAGAAATAATATAAAGAGGCTCAAATAATAACATAAACAATATCAAAATAGTTTTTTTTTTTTTTTTAGAAAAAATAATATCAAAATCGTCGATTTTTTTCTTTTTCAATTATACTCTATAACAAATTTCATTATAAGAATACCATATTTTTTGTGTCATTAAAAAATATAAGAATTTATATTATATGATATTATATTTGTTACATTGTTGGTGTCATTGAAAAAGATATGCATAGTTTGTTACAATACATAAAGGTGCAAAATATATATAAGTATAATTTTTTTAGGCATATATACTTGTACTTTTAATTAAAATCAAAATTTTATAAAAATAATTATACGCATTATGCAACACTAAAAGAAAATTATACGCATTAGCGTAACAAAAAAATAGATAGACGGACATAAAATATTGTTCTAAACATTAATGTGTGTGTATATATTTGTGAGGTTGAAGAAAGAAAATAAAAATATTTGGTATCATTAAATGACAGTGTGAATAAAAATATTTGCAAGGTTGTGATGATTAAATGATATTGAAATTAAATATCTAGTGATAAAAAGATAATAAAATTAAATTTAACCTCCAAAAAAATTTGAATGGACCGGTTAAAAAATTAAATTAAATTAAAAGGAAGAAAAAAATATATTAAAATATAATATTAAAAATAAAAGAAAAGGTTTCAGCGTGAGTTGAAGAGAGGTGCTTGTGAAAAAATAGTTGAGAAGTAGTTTTTGAAGCAGCATTCAACAACTTTCGGCCAAAGCTCATTCCATTCAACTTTATGCATTCATGAAAAATTACTTTTTTTAGTAAGTACTTAATTGATAATGTGTTTGGCCTAACTTCTGCTTAAAAATGTAGAGAAGTTGAAAAAAAGTCGGGTCAAACAGTACCTTTGATGTGTGACTTTAGCCACACATGACCTTTGAATAGTTCCGCCCCTATATATATATTGCCAATATTCATAAAATATTGGGTTAATCCAACATAAATCATTAAGGCAAAATTACACAATCTATCCTTTATCTAAATTTTATGTGGCACTTTTTTTTATTTTTAAAAAGAGTGATGTTCATTCATTCAAATTGATAGAGTACATCGATACAATACAAATTCAAAGTCGCAAAAAATAAAAAAGATGAATCTGCGAACAAAATCACAACATTCATATTTATAGCATAAAACGACAGAGTACATGTGCATACAAATATGACTATATTCAAGCCACCGAAATACTCATGTTTTCAGATTTACAACGTCGACGACGCAAAAATCATTGAATATAAATCTGCATTTGATCAAAACTAATCTTTCGACCATAATCAAATAAACATTACACTAAGACGGGAAATAAAAAACACACGGACAAAGACGAGAAATCAATTTAATCTTGTATGTTTAAAATGTCAACGTTGTTATATTTTTTTTTATTAAAAAAAATCAAAAACTCATTAAACTAATAAACAAACTCATTAAACTCATAATCAAAAACTCATTTAAATGTCAACGTCGTTATATCCTTAGCTTGCATACCCTTTATCTTTAAACTTTTTTATCCTTAATGAAGAAACAAAAATGGATGAAAAAGTGTTGCCAACGCTGAAGACCATAATTTGTAGGAATCTAATTAAATGTTTAATAAAAAATATATAGAGCATATATTCTAATTCTAATGATGATATTTTTTTCTCATGTCGAATTTTCTAAAGACTTAATAATGATTATGCACCGTGGGAGACGGCTATAACAAATAAAATTTCTAAAAACTTTACAAAAGGAAGAAGAAAAAAAAGCAGCATTCAAAAGTTTGAACGCAATACTTTAGCTGTGAATGTGATGTGATGAAGTTTTACAGATATGGACAAACTTGACAACCAACATTGACTTGACTCACCTTCATTCATTCATTCCAACCTTAATAATATCTTTACTCCTACCCTTATATAATTAACCACTTCAATTATATATTCTATAGTTGTACTCCACCTAATCATGTAACATTTCTTATTATCCATTGGAACCATTGGAACAATATAAATATTTCATACTTTTACATATCTTCACCCGTTCTCATCTCTAGAAACAAAATTTAACATATTTGTATCATATGGTCATGGCTATTGCTTCAACCGAAAGCAAGATGCCTTCATCATCATCAACATCAAGCGTCACCACCATGCACCATGATATCCTCCATACACACATCCTCACCCGCCTCGACGCCGCCACGCTAGCCACCACTGCCTCCACCTGCTCTCACCTCCGCCACCTCTGCATGGACAATGATCTTTGGCAAAAAATCTGCACCACCACATGGCCTTCGTTACTAGACCCCACCACTAGCCATATCATTTCCAATTTCCCAAATGGCCACCGTTCCGTTTTCTCAGACGCATTTCCCACTCTTCATCATTTTTCTTCTCATTCAAAATCAAATCATCCTCCGCCAGAAGAACTTATCTCCGCTGTGGATATACACTACAAAGGTAAGCCACTATTTTCCAGAGTCCAGCTAACTGGAACGAAAAAGAACATGTTTCTCACGTTGCCGTTACATATTGAAATTTTGGAACCAAACGAGTTGGTTCCAACGCCGGTTAAGTTTGTTAGAAAAGAGGAAGAATGGATGAAGCGTTTGGAAGATAATTTATCTTTAAGTTGGATCATCATCGACCCGACTGGAAAACGTTCAGCGAATGTTTCCAGCCGGAAGCCGGTTTTAGTACGACGACACTGGCTAACCAGAGACGTGGAGATTCTTTTCGCGGTGACAATGGCGGGAGAGACACGACGCTCAACCGAGGTGGTGCAGTGTATGGTGAAGGTGACATGTTGTGGGAAAGTTGGGGGTGAATTGTACATGAGGGAGGTGGGTTTAGTGATGGAGGATATGGAAGGAGGGGAGGTTAGTGGGAAAGAAGGGGTTAGGATATTGATGAAGGCAATGGAGTTTGGAGAGAGGAATAAAGTTGGTGAAGTGGGAGAGATGAAAGAGAGGTTTGAGAGATTCTTGGGGATGATTAGGGAGAGGAGAGAGATGAAGTTTAGGAGACAAAAGGTACGCGATGGTGTTTCTACCTTGGTTGCGTTTGTTGTTTGTGTTTGGTTTTGTTACTTGGCTGGTTTATGAGATGTTTAGACTTTTCACTACAATACAATGATTGTACTATAAAATGTTGGTATAAAAATTTGTTCTTGTTGTAAATTATCTTACCTAATTCGAATATATAATGCCATACCAACAATTTCATGTTATGATTCAATGATTCAAATTATCTTAACTAATTCTAATCTAATGCATATACCAATGATTAAACAAATTTTATTTTAAATAAATAATATAAGGATTCAATAATTTTAATCTAGTAGTCTTCCAAATTTGTGCTCTTAAAGCATTTGCACTGAAAAAAGTATGATATGTTTTAACTTTTATAAAGTTAAATAAAAGACTTTCAAACGAAACCCTTCAAAAAAATAAAATTCAAACGAATATTAATTTTCTATTAAGTTTATTAACATGTGCACATTTGTCATCTACTAGTTATCACTACTACTTTTTTTTTTAGGAAAGTTATCACTAATACACGGGTATTGCGAATTATATTTAAAGTCTAAAAAAACATATATATTTAAATTACTCTTCTTTATTCTAATCCTCTAAC
>Ga0228710_1012843_pt1 | contig 10220 bp, 6 predicted proteins | sample MedpolnodulmetaG_FD_177995 | JGI IMG/M metagenome (GOLD analysis project Ga0228710, IMG submission 177995) | Root nodule microbial communities from Medicago polymorpha collected in Santa Monica, California, United States - pink nodules | ecosystem: Host-associated > Plants > Roots > Nodule... | reverse complement strand
AAATACTTTATGATCGGTGTATATCCAGCATCGTTAAAAAGCATTAACGGCAATTATAACAAATATTAGTAAAAGATCCCATTTTTTAGTTATCGCGTTATTGACACGAAGTTTCTATCACTGTTTAATAGTGATTAATCTCCGTTATGCATACAGGGTAAATTTTCTACTCGAAATTTAATTTTCTTGAAACACAAGAATTAAAAATTGAATCCATTACCGTTTGTTTAAGGTGTTCCTAATCTTTTCAGTTAAATTAATTAATCGTTGCTAAAGACTCATTTTATTCCTGCAAAACATATGATATAGAATTTTGAAAAGACTACCCAATAGACAAAAAAATATTGGAAGGACTTTCTCCTTTATGTCATGCCTCCAATAATTTTTTCGAAACTTATCTTTTCTCACACGTAGCTAGATATGTATCTATATTTTTTTTTTTTAACCAAGATATATATATATATCCATGGTTGGCATCACATGACCTCTAAGAGCTAGAGCATCATCACAAGAGTTTGATTTACTTTGAATGTGGTTAAATTGAATAGTCCGACCTGAGAGGTGGATAAGAGACATCAATGCACCATACACTCCTAATAGCATTGGGACTCTTCTTCTAGCTTCTGCTATTTTGGGACCTACCAGATTTATCACCTTCTTGGCAGGGTAGGACTTGAGTGATATTAAGGTTGGGAACAGAACAAAAATTCATCGAGATTGTACACATAATTCTAGCTTCAGTTCCTTGTAAAATATAATACTAGTATTATTAGATAGTCATATATCGGTTACAAGATATAAAGGAATTTATAGCGCAGGCAAATGTGACTGATTGTCACACTCTTTGTGAGGGAAACCAACGTGTAGATTTCATGGCCAAGTTTGGAACCTCTTTGAATATTGAGGTCTTATTCCATAGTTCTCCTTTTGATGATGTGCTGCATCTCCTTAAGATTGATGCGGCTGAAACTTTCTTTTTAGAGAATGGTTTTTTCTTTTTCGTCCTTTTCTACTTGCTGTTTTTGTTTTTGATTGTTTTTGATTAGCCTTGTAACAAAAATAAACAGTCATATATTGCAAATTTCACACAAGCTACTTAGGACACTATTATGTTTTATGACAACTCACAACTTATATGTAAATACTTAACAGCTAAGAGGTTTACTTCAATTTGTACTATCAAATAATGTGAAACACTACTAGAAAAAGCAAAATTAGCGAGAGAAAGTAGTGATGGAAAAAATGAAATTCCTCATAAATTCATTGGTCGCAAAATTTAGTGACGGAATTAGAGAGGGATTTCACGTTTTCCCTCACTAAATATCCCTCCACGTAAGAAAAATTGAGAGTAGAAAAACTAAAGAATCTTCTCCCAAGAAAAATGTTTCATGGACACTCATATATCCCATAGAAACCTTAACTTAATAGAGAAATATATAGAGAGGACGGTGTTATAAGTTGATGATGTAATAAAAAATTGATAAAAAGAAAATGATATGTTTAATGAGGGTTAGAAAATTAAAGGTATTGAAATATCATTGTTGATAATGTAATATGAAAACAAGCGAGTATAAGATTGGAGGACCCAAGGTCCAAGCATAAGGCCTAAAGGTTAACTCACGGTTCTTACACTCTTGTTTTCATCTTGCCATATACGATGAAGGACCCAACATTAGACAATTCCACTTAAGGCCTAATACTATCTTCACCCTTATTCCACATAAGGCTATAAAAGAGAAATGATATTTGTACAACTATTTTTTAATAACTTTATGATAACTTTATCTCCCATACTCATATTATGTTTTTGTTTTCTCTCTATTGCTTTGATTTTCGTGTCAATACCTACTTTTCTTTATAAATTTATGGTTGTCCCAAAAGTTGTCACCAAAATTGTTGTTAACATAACACATCTCATAAACCAATGCCTCATTTCCTACTAAATACATCAACGAACGATAGTTACAGAACCACACCACCTGTAATCGACAAACAACTGACTCATCATCAATCGAAGACTACAACCCCCCTACACTATTAAACTCATACTGACTTGAACATCATAGTGCCTTTTGCAAGTATCCCTTAGTCATCCACCCGCCTTCGTTTCAATCACCCACAAGTCCGTCGGAGGTCGTTCTCCTGATCACCTCATCATATTTCCCTTTCTTTTTCTATACTTTTTTTCCCGACTATAACAAGCTTATCTAATCTAACATAATTAATAATAGCAGAAACAATATAATCAGACATCTACTTAAACACTTGAGCATTAGTTGCCCTAGCTAACTCAAGAAACAATTGTGTTTGCACTAGATCGCACCACAATTTTTTGTTTCGTACACAATACTATGTCACCATCAGCCAAAATGGTGTCCCAATTGATTTTTAACGAACTTTCATTACCAAATTTTGAGCCAATTTCAACACATACCGACACCCATTTTATAAAAAAAATATAACAAATTAGTTCTAAAAGCAACGGATAATTTCTAGTCAAGGAAATAAAATTGCAAGTGATTAATTTTTTTTTTTATCCGTTTTCCTTCCATTCAAAAGGCTCATCTAGAATTGGTGACAAGGTTTTTTAATATTAGGTTTTGCTAATGAATGACCTAAGGACACTTTTTAAGCATTTCTATTTAAGAAAATGTTTATAGAAAAAGTTAAATGGTTAAATTTTCAATGCATTGAATGCATTGATTTCTATAAAACTTTATTATTTAAAGGTTGTTAAAAGTGTCCTAAGGGTATTCGTTAGAATTTCCCTTTAATATTTTAGAACTAAATTATTAATTGTTTTTTTATCCGATTTCTAGATGAGCCTTTTTAATATTAATTGTTTTTTTTTTCAAATTCTAGATGAGCCGTTACTTTTCAAATTCAAATTGCCGTCGATACGAACAGTGAACACAAAACTATCAACTCGCTTCTACTGATTAATCACTTTTCATTCAAAAGTTACACAACCTGCAAGAAGAGCAAAGTGGCACTATTTACATGAGAAATTCAAAATAAGAGAGGCTTTGATCACCCTAAACAACCAAGAAGAACTTGGTTTGTGTCTAAAATTAGAAAGGCATGCCATTAGCCTTACAAATTAAAGCTACAAAAGAAGAAAAAGAAAGAAAACAAAATCTTGGAGATATTTTTTCCACTCTTTCATTTGCTCAATTTATTGATGTTGCTGCATAGGGTATCTCACTCCAGCTGCCAAAGCACGTTGCTGCTCTATCTGAACAAAACCATATAATTTATCGTAAATTAGTACACTACTATTATATTATATTATATTATTATTATGGTAATGTATAATAAAATTAACATGATTAAATTAGATGCAATGGAACTTTACTTGGAAGAGTTCGTGCAATTTGTTCTTAAGATAACAATATTCATGCTCCAGCATTTCCAACGCTCGCAAACATCTGCAATGAGGCACATACTTACAAGTTAGAACTCATCACTAGGTATGATATAGCCATTATTCATTTTGTATCATTGATGTATTATGAATGAATGAATTTGATATAATGATTAATTAATTAATTAATTAATATATTAAACTACAAAAGTGTGTGCATTTTTAAGTGGGAAAGGGAAAGTGTGACAGTGGAGGGTTGCGGGGTACTAAAAGCAAGTGCAACTATTATCCTTATTTTATTGATAAAAAAATTAGGTAATTCGAACAAAAAGAGTAGTGCACGAATTTTAAGAGGGAATGAAAAAATGGAACGAACCCAGCACGGTTGTCTTGCTCAGAAGCTGCACGAAATGCAATGCAAATGCTTGTCACTCTTTTAGCACCAATGCTTGAGCTGCTACCAATGAATTGATTCAAATGTATTTCAATTTTCTTGTAGTCTGAAAACTCCCTCTCCATTCTGCAATATATGATCACATACATTAATGTCACAATAATAATACTAATAAGACTAATATATTTATGTTATAAAGCACGACACATACACATCAACATTGGTAAATAATTTGAAATAATATACATCAGTTGATGTCGTGTCAGATACCAGACACAAGACATGTTTTCGATTAGAAGTGTATGTGCTATATAGTATTTATGATCATATAATATGTAAGGAGAGGTTAGCGAGTAATTACAGCAATGATCTGAGATTGGTGAGTAGTTTTTCAGACTCATGAAAATAAATGTTGACAACTTCTGAGACGAAGTTAGGGGAGGTGTGATCTTGAAGCTGTTGAAGCTGCAAAAATTGCTCATCCAACACCCCCTGGTGAAAGAGAAAGGCAAGGAGACGATTCATGTCGGCCCACAAGAGGTCCGCACCCAAACCAAGCATCCACAGTGGAAGACCCGTTTTGGCTAATTGATGATCAAACTAAGCTGGTTAAAACACTTGAAAACTCAACTCACACAACAAGGTTAATGTGGTTCTTTTTCCTCTTTCTTTTGGTTTTTGTGTTCAAGGTTCTGTTGTTGTCGCGGGAATGCCACTGCTATTTAAAGCCTTCCACAAACGACTTAAGGACCCTTTTCACACAAAAAGGAAAAAAGGACTAATGAGTAATGACCCCACCTATCAATATTCTTTCTTCTACCCTTTCAACAAATTTAATATTGAAAGGGGATCTATTTTATTCCTTAATGGTGTTTTTTTTCTTCTTTCAAATTAACATTTGTTGATTCTTCGGAATAAAAGTATATGAAATTTTGAATGATTTGTACCTTTGTTGCAATTTTTGTTAAATATTCTTGGGTATAAGAGATTCTTAAGAAAGTTGTTTTATTTCCAAGTAAAAGAGTGGGAAAAAAGTTTCCTTAAAGGGGGAAATAAACCCTTGCAAGTGTAACTACCAATAAAGGTTAACCAAACATCTTTGTTTTTTTTAAGTACATGGGAATAAAAGTTTCATCTATATATTCCAAAGAGGAAAAAAGAAGATCTAATTTTGTTTTTACAAAAATGAATGGAAATGAAAAGAAAAAGGGACAATTTATCGTAAAAGAGACAATTCAGTACTTGACATTAAGTTAGAAGATAGACAATTTGGTTCTTATGACTAGAAAAAGTCCCTAAATTGTTTTCGTTATTCGTAAATCACCCATCTTTGTGTTTTTTGTTTCAATTTTTCGTTTTAATCCACCTAAAATATTTCTACGACTTTTAGTCCCACAAAAGTTATTCATTTGCACCTTTGATCTTTGCTTTTAACTCAACTCATGTATATCATTAAAAATTTTGAATTTTTTCCACAGTCATGTTTATGTTATTATAAAAATCTCTCCAATTTTTTTTTTTTTTTAACAAAACATGAATTAAATATGAATTTTATGTTCTTAGCGTATGAAAATTTATACTTAATTCATTTTTTGTTAAAAAAAATCTAATTTTTTTGGGAAAGATTCTTCATATAATATTCTAAACATTCTTGCAAATTCATTTAAAATTTGAATGGTACACATGACCTAACTTAAAAGCAGAGACTAAACGTGTGGACACAAATATTTTGAGGGACTAAAATTCGAAGACAAATTTTAGTATTTATAAGGATCAAAATATATTTAATCCATATTAATGACAATACTTATTCAATTAAAGTTCAACAATGCTTGACAATTCTAAGAAGGATCTTCTTTCGAAAAAGAAACTCTAAGAAGGATCCATAAACAAAATATATATTACTTAGTTCATAGTTACAATGATACATTTATATAGACTTTGATTGTTAAAATTCTATAAAAGAAAAGGAATAAAAATGAGCAATTTGTTGAAAAAAATATTATTTCGGATATATTTTTTTTTTTGACAAAAAAAACAAATGATTTATTCATTCAAATTGACAGAGTACATCAATACAATGCAAATTCGTCAAAAATAAAAATGATGAATCTGCGAGCAAACTCACAGCATCCATGCTAATAGCATAAAACGGAAAAGTACAAAAACCTACACATATGACTATTTTTAAGTCTCTGAATACTCATGTCTCCAGATCTACAACGTTTACGACGCTAAAGTCATTAACTGGATCTGCACTGGATCGAAGCTGACCTGACAATCTGAACCGGATAAATACCCAAACGAAACAAGAGAGACAAACAACGTCGCACAAAGACGATAAACAAAACAACGTCGTACTAAGACGACAAAATCACAAAAGAAAACGACGACGAAATCACGAAAGAAAAAACGAAATAGATGTGAAAATAACTTATTTCAATAAAAGGGAAAGAAAAAAACAAGTTAGAGGGGTGATTTTGGGTCAAAAATTGACCATAAATCACCGTTCTTTAGTGGATGAAGGAGAAGAAATTTTGGATATTTTCTTTTGGGGCCAAATACTCTTTTTCTTAGGAACCAATTGGTTCCATATTAATTATTGTTAGAGATCTAATTGTCTATTTTTCAACAATAGTTTAGGTATAGGGAATAAGTTGTCTCAATTATTTTTCTCATGAACCAAAATTCTCTTATATTTTTCTTAGAAACTAAATTGGATATTGCAGTTTTTCTGAAAGATTAAAACGAGTCATCACTCTTTAACTTTTTTTATATGGCTCATTTTGACAATTTTGAGGTTATTGTAACTCCAACAATTTTTTTTAATACTCGTAATTTTTATCGGAGATTCATATAATGAGAAAAGGAGGAGGTAGCTTATAAGTTCATATAACTAAAAAACATTTATTTGGTAACCAATGTTTTATCGCATATAAGGAATTATCAGAGACTTATAGCTTATTTGTACTAAGTTTTAACTTTTTGATAAACTAATTCAACTAGTAGCCTATAGCTTCTCTTAGTTTTATTCTTGTTGTCTTAATCGTAAAAAATTAAATATTACTATATATATCTTTTTATGACATTTTATAACCTAGTTCAACTAGTATTACAAAACACTACAATTAATCAATGGGTTGTGCGAACCAGTGCCCTAAAAGCAATTGTTAAGGAATTCAATAATAGAAATTTTGTCTTGCAAATGCAAGTTTTTACTTTTGTATTGACAATAATTACATAACTTTTTGTTATAAAATTACTTATTTTGGTACTTTAACTAATGTTTCAAGGGCACTTGTTAACATTCTCCTTAATCAATTAGTTGATTCACTATAAGTTATAAATTAGTTTATCATCTATATTTTCAAATAGCTTATCATCTATACACTATAAACTACTCCCTTAGATCCTAAATATAAAATAAAGTCGTGTCAATAAAATTTGATGTATTTCGTCTAAAATAATTTAGAACAAATACATAAATTTTATTTATAACCTTTATGGTATACTCCGTATTTATTGATAACCTCTATGTTTTGCGAACTTATTTTAACTTGGGTGCAGGTGATAGGTACTAGTACATAATACCAGTGGCTGGGCAATAGGTTAAAGTTTAAGAGTTAGTTTTTGCCTTTTTGGACTAAACTATAGGATATAGGAGTTGATAAGAAGGGAATTGAATGGATTAAGGGGATGGAAAGAAATGGTAAAAATGGTGAATGAAATGAAAGCGTGCATATGAACAGGGGGTTAATCGAGGTGAATGTGGGGTATCTAGCAGACAAAAACGTGTGTTGGAGCTGCCCTAACCTGAGCTTCTTTCTCTTCTACCGTCCCTTCGCATGGCGTGCGCCTCACCTTTACAATTACAACATGAACATGGTGCTCTGCTGTGCGGCCTTCAGCCCTCATTCCCATACGACAACTGCCTGTACCCGGTTACTTGTCAGTCACCCCACACCCATTCCACATCTTTACTTTATTTTATGTGCAGTGATATTTGAACAACTATTTTGGTACAACTTTTGAGACAACCTTGTTGTTTTCTCTTTTTATTGGTTGAAAACAATAGAGTGAGAAAAAGAAAGAGAGAGAATAAAAACATAACGTGAGTATGAGATAGAAAGTTGTACAAAAGTTGTACCAAAATGGTTGTACACATATCATTTCTCTTATTTTACATACATGTTGAAATATTGATCATGCTTACTTTCTTTGTTTACTCTATCCAATCCATCAACAAGGAGTAGTAATTTTTAAATTTTATTTACTTATAATTTCCTCAAAATGATGATAAATAGTTTCATTGTGTTATGAAAATAAGTAAATAGAGATAGTAATAGAGAGAATGAGAAGAAGAGAGAATAGGGAGAAATATTATTATTTTCTGGTGTGTTTGAAAATGTTACAGATGAGCTCTATTTATAGGGAAATAGAATAGTTTATGGATTAAGCCCAACAATCTAGTAGTATAGCCTATTAACCAATTTGCTATTTGGACATCCACTATTAATATTTATAACACTTCCCCTTGAATGTCCATCGAGGATATGCCTCATTAAAACCTTACTAAAATAAAACCCAATGGGAAAAAAATTCTAGTGAAGGAAAAAGAATACAATATCCTTTTGTGTTTGAACTGCCTCGTTAAAAACCTTACCAGGAAAACCCAGTGTGATAAAACCTTGGTGAAGGAAAAAAGAGTGCATAACACATTTATTTCTCCCCCTCATGAAGACAAATATCTCTTAGACGGGGAAGACTAATTCTTACTACAAGTTTCTCAAAAACTTTACTTGGGAGTGACTTTATAAAAACATCTGCAAGATTATCACACGAACGAATATGTTGAATGTTGATATCACCATTCTTCTTAAGATCATTAGTGAAAAAGAATTTTGGAGAAATATGTTTTGTTCGGTCTCCTTTAATGTATCCTTCTTTCAACTGAGCAATGCATGTTGTATTATCTTCATAAATGATTGTTGCATCCATTCTTCCAGAAGATAAACCACAATTATTTTGTATATGTTGAATCAATGACCTTAACCAAACACATTACCTACTTGCCTCGTGGAGTGCTAAAAGTTCTGCATGATTTGATGATGTTGCTGTTATGGTATGCTTTACAGATCTCCATGAAATGGTTGTATCTCCACTTGTAAACAAGTAACCTATTTGTGATCTACCATGATGAGGATCTGACAAATAAGTTGCATCTGCATAGCCAATTAACTTTAATTTGGGTACTTTGGGATAAAACAATCTCATATCCATTGTACCTCGAAGGTAACAAAGTACATGCTTGACCCTATTCCAATGTCTTTGCGTGGGTGAAGAACTATATCTTGATAATAGATTGACAGAAAATGATATATGAGGACGTGTATTATTAGCAAGATACATCAATGCTCCTATTGCACTGAGATATGGTACTTCAGGACCAAGTAGTTCTTCACCTTCTTCTTGAGATCTGAAGGGATCATTCTCCACATCCAAGGATCTAACAACCATTGGAGTATACAATGGGTGAGATTTGTCCATGTAGAAACGCTTTAACACTTTTGCTATGTAGGCTTCTTGATGCACAAGAATCCCACCTTTTAGGTGCTCAATTTGTAATCCAAGACAAAACTTTGTCTTTCCTAAGTCTTTCATCTCGAACTCTTTCTTTAAGCAATCTATTGCTTTCGGAAGCTCTTCAGGAGTTCTGATAATGTTTATGTCATCAACATAGACAGCAATTATAGCAAATTCATTTCCAGATCTTTTCATAAAAATACATGGACAAATGGAGTCATTTTTAAATCATTCCCTCAACAAATATTCACTAAGACGATTGTACCACATGCGTCCTGATTGTGTTTAGCCCATAGAGAGACTTATTTAATTTTATGGAGTAGTCTTCCCGAGATCCTGAACTATTTGCTTCAGGCAAATTAAATCTTTCAGGGAGTTTCATGTAAATGTCACTATCAAGTGAGCCATACAAGTATGTTGTAACGACATCCAACATGTGCAAATTGAGCTCTTCATGAGCTATAAGGCTAATTAAGTATCTAAATGTAGTTGCATCAACTACATCTGAGTATGTTTTATCAAAATCAATTTCGGGTCGGAAAACCCTTTAGCAACAAGCCTTGCTTTGTATCTTGCAACTTCACAATTCTCATTGTGTTTTCGCACAAACACCTATTTATATCCAACTGACTTCAGACCTTTAGGTGTTCAGACAACAGGTCCAGATACTTTTCTCTTATTAAGAGAGTTTAATTCTGCTTCAATTGCATCTTTTCATTTTGACCAATTTTCGCTTTGTCTACATTCTTTAATAGACCTTGGTTCTGTTGGAACAAGGGTGTTTCACAAGTCACCTATTGAGTTTTGACAATAACATGGTATTAAAAATAATCAATTGGATATGCTAAACAATTTGTTCAAGTGTGCAGGATCCATAAT
>Ga0228710_1012842_pt1 | contig 10220 bp, 5 predicted proteins | sample MedpolnodulmetaG_FD_177995 | JGI IMG/M metagenome (GOLD analysis project Ga0228710, IMG submission 177995) | Root nodule microbial communities from Medicago polymorpha collected in Santa Monica, California, United States - pink nodules | ecosystem: Host-associated > Plants > Roots > Nodule... | reverse complement strand
TTATAGACAGCAAGAAACATTAAAAAAAAAAAAAGTAAATGAAAGAAGAAGAGTATGCGTACACGCTAACAACATGGCAGAGAGTGTTATTTTGAAAAGAGCAATTGCAAGTAACAGCATTTTCAGAACCCTGTAATTGAGTTGAAGATATCCAGTTATTCTTTCCACTACATGGATCTACACTGAAGTCCCAATCATTCTTCCCAAGTGTTTTACCTATGTCTTTCAGAGCTTCCACTGAAATAAATAAATACACAAAAAGATTAGAACAACAACATGCAAAATTAATGGGTAAAATTCATTGTTATTATGTACCTTCATCTTCTTGTAAAGTGGCTCCTAGAGTAAATGAAATAAAACAAAGAGGAAAGAGCAAAAGGAGTGAAAATAGAGAGAAAAAGAAGAAACTCATAATTTGTGTATTTGTTGTTGATTTGATTTGATGATGAATGTGATATAAAAACTCTTTTGCTATTTTGGAAGAAGTGAAGAAAAAATGGATGAGTGTGTTTTTTTAGAAATGCAAATTCCAATCAAAATAGCTTTGTTCACATGCCAATATATATTATTGAGTGTGAAACTCACCTGATTGGTAATTTCCACCAAGACTTATCAACTTCGCGGTAGAGTCGTCAATAACCTGGCACTGTAAAGTAATAATATATTTTTAGTCAAATATATGAAGGCAATTTCTACTAAAGTATAGTTAATACTTTTGAGACAAATTATTTGAAAATTAAGACAATTCAATTCAATTATTTGAATTGTTTATAATTATAACTTATAAATATAAAAAATAATTAATTACCTCATTCAAACACTTTTAGATTCAGGCAGTGATTTGGAGAGGGAGATGGGATAGGACTTTAAAGCATAGGAGAATATGGAAAAATAGAGAAATCCTTGTAAAAATTTAAAAGAGTGTTTTTATAGATAATGATAAAAAATTGATAAAAATAAACGCTATTCATTTATTCAAATTGATAGAGTACATCGATACAATACAAATTTAATGTCTTTGAAAACAAAAAATGATGAATCGGTGAAAAAACTCACAATATCAATGTTAATAGCATAAAATAACACAGTATATGTGTACAAATAATATGATTATATTCAAGTATTCGGAATATCCATGTCTCTAAATCTGCAACGTTGACGACGTCAAAGTCATTGATTGAATCTGCACTTACTCAAAGTTAATTTTTCAACCAGAATCAAATAAACATCACACTAAAACGGGAAATAAAAAACACACTACATAAAGACGGAAAATCAAAATAAATAGAATCGTGCAAAGATACCAAAATTACAAAAATAAAAAATAAGATTAATAATAAGTGAAAATCACTTATTTAACTAAGAAAGAAACAAAAACAATTCGAATAGATCAAGAAGAAGAAAAAAATGATGACGGCTAAGGTTTTATAATGATAAATAAATACAGAAGATTATTATATTTTAAATATTCAGAGTATTTTAACGATATAAATTAAATTTGAAGAATTTATACAATCCCTCAAAAATCTTCATTCAATATAATTTGAGATATTTATAGTAGGAAAAAAAAACCCCAAAAGTCGGAAACATTTTGTCTCTTGCTATCTCTCTCATGTTTTCCATCTTGCGTTAATCTCAACCGTTAATGTTGCTGATCACTTATGAATTCATTTCATTTTGGACATCTGGATCGCTTTCTTTGGACAGAGACATAAAATAGATGGCAAGAGTTTCCATATCATAATTCATTTGATAGAGACAATGAATTGGAATATTTAAAGCATGTGTTCGAACTTATTTCTCATTTATTCATTTTAAAGGTGAAATTATAACCACTAATTATGTCAAAAATCATGTTTTGCTTATTAAAAAAATAGTCAACAATATCGTGTTAAAGCTAACAAACTTATATCCCATGAATGCATGAAAACTATTGAAGGGTGGCCGCATGGAAATGGAATGGATCAAAATAAAGTAGTGTTTGACCACAATAGAGTCCACATTCTTTTTTTTCTTTTTTTTGAGGAAATAGAGTCCACATTCATGTGGTTTGGTTCAAAACCAAGATCGTCATCAAAGTCTTTTTCATTTCCTTCCCCCATACAGCAAGGGCAGCATTAATAGTGTGTTTGAAGACTGGATTTAAAATTTTCTGAGACTACAAACTTTTAAACAATTTAGATTTAGATGCTTTTTTTAATTATTTTTTGTCGGTTGTAAAATTTATTGTTTGGAAATTTTTTTGAATTTTTAAGAACAACCAATTTTCGAGCATTTATTAAGAACAACCAATTTTTTTGAATTCTTCGATAATAAATTTTCGAGCATATTATTAAGAACAACCAATTTTTTTATAGGAGGGTTATATAGAAATTTTTGTGTTGCATGGGATATATATAGCAAATCTCACTAAAAGGGTCAAAAACATTAACAAATTTCAGCCCATTCCTATATCATGTCAAAGTTTGGGCCTTTTCAGAGTATTTTGCTATATACACCCCCCCAAATCCAAATATTTCTATATACACCCCCACCTCAAAAAAAAAATTGGGCCCCCTACCGGCAAGGGTCCTAGGCCGTTGCACTCGCGGCCTATGCCCTAGGGCCGTCCCTGAAAGTAATTAGAAATGTTGTTCGGAGAAGAAGGAATAAGAATGCAACATCCATAATGCTCCACTCCAATGTGTAGGATATGGTGTTCAACCATTTCTTCTAGTTTTTCCTTATCTTCTTCCTCGTCTAGGTTTTCCAATGTGTAGGATATGGTGTTTCCCATCCTTGTTGGTAAGGGTTGCTAAACTGAAATGGTTAACAATTGATTCCCTTGAGTAATTCATCTCCATGAGTTGTTAGTACAACTTTTTTTTTTTTGAAAATCGAGAAAACTATATTAATTTGGCCAATTAGAATACACCTGGGCCCTAATTATACTAGGCTCTTCTTCCATAGTAATACTAAAAGTCTTCAATAGTAATAGTGTACTTGCAGTGAGTACAATATCAGATATTAGTGTTTAATACTGTATTGGTCATGTCTTGAGAATGATCCCGAAAGTGGTATTTATAGCCCTTCATAGGCTGGTTATGGCGTGACTTAAGCTCTAAGGAAGCTGAGCTTTAGGTCTTTTCACTTGCTTCTAGACGCTGACTAAGGTGGCGCCTCTAGAAGGGCCGCATAGTCCTCAAGAGCCCTTTTGGAGGGTGTGACCTTTCTAGAGGGCTTTCAGGCCCTTAGGAATATATTAACGGTCCACAGCCCCCCAGGGACAAGGCAAAATGATGAATCTATAAGGTTGATTGTTCATATAAGTTGTATTGTACTTTCATATGCTTGCTAGAAGGCGGTGCCTCTCGGAGGGACACGCCCGAGCTTCAGGGAGCCTTCTTGCAGGCACCTAAGCCTTTAGGAATGTAGATTGTCCAAAAATAGAGGTTCATCTTAGAACCCTACCCACTAGGGCTTAGTTACTCATGGTAACTAAGGTTAAATTACAAAAGAAATAAAACATAGCATAGAGACTTATAGTGAGGAGAGAGACTGCTCTCTTGAAGCTCATAGGGCTTGCCTTCCTCTTGAACCGCTTGGTTTTGAATGAAAAAAATATGAATGAGATGAATTGTATTTATACGCTATCTTTCCACCTGAGTTTGGGCCTTAAAACTAGGGTTTTCCAACAAATAGTAGCAAAAAGCAGTTATTTCCCGAAAAGCATACCTTTTCGAAGAGGTTGCTTATATGATCATCTCGTCCCATTTAAAGACTTGAATAACTTACCACTTCCATGGAAGCGGGACATGCTTAGAGAAGATAGTTCACACTCTCAGCCACACTCTTTTCCAAGATACATGAATGCATCTCCTAAAGTCAATAGGACTGGCCACGACTTTTGCTCACTCTAGTCGTCACATGAATGTACTTTGCTATAAATTTGAAACAATTATAAATAGACATTCAAGATTATACTATTTACACACTTTTAGGTCTTTTAGGTTTATAACGTGACATAGGTTAAGGTGGGATATATTTGAGAAAGTAGGTTAATAAAACAACTTGGAGTTAGATTTTCAACAGATTTCTACTAAACATTGAAGTTTAATCATCTTTCCTTCCTTAAACCAAAACAAGATGGGTACTAAGTAGAACTTTTTATCTTTAATTTTTTAAGATGGATACTTTTTTTAAGAGACTAAATTTTTTTATGTTTTTGGCTCTCGATTTTTTTCTTTTACTATTATTTTTTGTAGACCCATATTTTTGTATAGTTTTATCTACATTTTTATTTCATTTTTGATAAACAAGTTCCACTGGTACCCCACCCTAAACTTAAAATGTTGCTAATTCCAAAGAGCAAACCCAAATTTAAAATTTAGTTTCAAATCATACCAAGTTATTTAAAATATTATATCTAACTCCAAGAAAAATCAAATAGACGACATTAAGGTTCAAAACTTGTGACTTGACTCGTCACTTAGTAGCAACAAAAAAATATTATTGCGTGGAGGCTCAAAGGGGTTAGCAAAGGATGATAGTAATAAGGGTGGCTTGAAAGGCTCAAGGGACCAAAATAAATTGACTCGTGTAGTATAACATGATTGATAGTCCATAAAGAACGGACGCAAATTCAAGCAAAAATAACATTTACATAGAACACTCAATATAGAAAGAATTATAATAGAATAGTGGATTGAATATTTGGCTCAAATTCTCATCGGTTATGCTATACAAAAAAAAGGTGGTGATTAATTGTTCATCCTCTAGTTATTGCACCCCACCTTCTCGAAGGTTATTTGTTCTCAAAGACAAATAATCAAACCTCTGAAACAATGACTGAACCTACATCAAAAGCCATCCATTTGCCTAAACCTGAAATGGTTTCTCATGTTGTAATAGAACCAGTCCTTGAACCTATGACAAATTTATTTTTTTTGAACAAGCAAAAATGGATTATATTAACACTGCAATAGTAGTCTCCACAACACAAGGTGTTCCGAAAAGACTACTAGAAGAGAAGTAGTTCACAAAACATACAAAAAGAGTCTATCCAATGCCTAAACACAACAAAGGACTAGACCACCACATATGTTCACCAAAAACAGAAATAACCTTTTTGGCTTTCAACCACCACAAAGAGTGATATTTTACTTTGTCTAGTAGCTGCACTAAAGAGCATTCTTACTGTCTAAATAATCTAGCATTTCTTTCATTCCATTAAACCCAAACAATAAGAAGCCAAATGAGTTGAAGAAAGGAACATCGTGATTTCAAACCACCTGTAGAATTAGTAAACTGAATAAAGTGGTAATAAATCTCATTATGGTCTACACCATCAAAACCAATCCAGGACCGCACTAAAGGCCATAATGCCCTGAAGCACGAGCACAACAGAAACAAATGACGAGCATCCTCCACCTGGCCGCAACTAGAAACACATTGACACACCTCTACATCAATAACACCCCGCGACGCCAAATTTGACTTGGTAGGCAGGCGATCACGGAGCAGCCGCCAAGCAAAAATAGACACCTTTAAGGGGACATGATTATGCCAAATTAGATTGGCATTCTGCAAAACCTGAGGTATCTCCTAAGTTGTGAGCATAGCATACACCCCACGAACAGAGTAGCCATCGGATGGGTCCGATAACCACTGTCAGACATCATAAGTGAAGTAGCAATAAGCGTCACAAGGAAGGGGGAGTTTGAATTGTGACCCTTTTTAAATTATTCCTGCAACTTTAAATAGGTTGAAGGTGAGAAAAACACAAGAACGGGGGTTGAATTGTGTTTACTTTTTCTTCGTTTTCTCCTACTGAGGTCACTAATCAGAAGAAGATAGAGTTCAGCTTCTGAAGTGATAATCAGAATCTAAATGCAGCGGATAAAATAGAGAGAGAGAGAGAGAGAGAGAGAGAGAGAGGGGAAAGAAACAAAGCAATTATACAGGTTCCTTCCACAAACTGGAAGTAGTCTTGTCCCCCTTGCACTTCCAAGGAGAGTTCACTAAAATGTAATATCAAATTACAACTGCTCAATGCTACAACTAGCACGAGACTTCAAATTACTCAAGCACAACTGCAAGAGATTTCCTATGCTCCTGAACATAGTCAAGAGACTTCCAATGCTCAAGAACAACTGCAAGAGACTTCTATTGCTCAAGCACACAAGCAAGAGACTTCTAATCAAACAGAATTACAAAGAAGTTTGTTTGAGTTTGAACACTTGATATAAAACCAGTGGTGTTCACAATACAAATCAGATACAGACTCTTAAGACTTTGGAATTTCTAAGATATGAACTTTGATAAGAAAGTCTAAGTGACTTTAGATGCAGAACAATAACAGAGTTTTGGACTTTGAATTGTTGTATGAGTCTTGTTTTTGTGTGTGTCTGTATATCCAACTAGTAGGTCTTCACTCCTTTATATAGAGGTGTGAAAGATACGTTGAAAAATTGCCAGCACAATAAAGAGTCGTTTGAAGCTTGTTGAAAATCACCAATGATCTTTTGCATGATATGGTTGTTGTCCTATGAAGGATCAATTTCAAATGCATTCCTAGTTTGAAGGAAGAAAACTGCAGAAATACCTGTTATTCTTGTCTTGTTGCAGAGACACGAACAGAGTAATGGAGGAAGTGGTTGTACAATTCGTAAAATTGTTCTTTGTAAACGCTCTTGATAGAACAAGCATCCAATACTTTCAAATTCCTTCACAAAAGTCGTTTTTACACTCTTTTAGTCTTCTGCAATGCTGGACGAGATTAAATCCATTACCCAGCCTTTGAAGCTTTATGTCTCTCATCTCTGATGAACTTCAACTTCTGGTGATCTTGCTTCTGATGAGATGCTTCTGATGACGTCATCACTTCAGGAGCACTTATACTTCAGATGCACTTTTCTTCAGATGCTTCAAGCTTTATTCTTGTTGATTCCTTTGTTCTCTTTTGTTCTTTCAGAACCTTATAATATATCAAAAACTTTGTCTATGGTCTTGTACACTTGAACAAATATTAGCATATCCAATTGATAATTTTTAATACCTTGTTATCATCAAAAACTCTAATGGTAGTGTATGCGAAACACATTTTGTTCCAACATAGGTTTTATATACTCAAGAAAATTCTTGGTTAATATTAGTTCAAGAGATAAATAATTAATTTAAATTTAAAGGACCAGATTATTCTGGAGATAGATAATATAAGTTGAATAAGAAAAATGATATTAAGTAGAATTATAAAGTTAATTTAGCAAGGACTAGATTATTCTGGAGAAATATAAAGGCAGAATAATAAAACAATAATATAGACTGAATTTAAACTTTAGTTAAATATTATGCATTTGTTTTATCTTGGACCAGAATGTTCTGGATGCAGTTTAATTAGTTAATAGAGTAAGAATTACTTTAGGATCAGAGAACTCTGGATTAATTTGGTTTAGATTAATTAGGACCAGAATGTTCTAGAGATAAATATAAAAGTGTGTGATTGTGTGTGTATATTGTGTAATAAATAAGAGAGAAAGAGAGAGAGAGAGAGAGAGAGGGAGAGAGAGAGAGAGAAGAATAACACAAGAGAGATATCCTGGTTCACCAAATCCGGCTACTTCTAGTCCCCACACTTCGTGTGAGATTATCCACTATAGTATTCAGCTAATAGAAACTTCTAACTAGCACTATAAGGTCTTGACCACACCAGATCAGTCCAGAACACCTATCTCAAACTATTAAGCCTAATAGACTTGAGATCTAACTTCCACTTTTGTAGGATGATGATTTAGAACGTGATGTCTCAAACAAAAGAGACTTTTACAAACACAAACTCAAAATGTTATCTCAAACAAAAGAGATAAGGTAAATAAATATAGTGAAAGATTATGGAGTTTGCTTTGTATTTGTTGAAAGATGTTGAAAGATGATTGAAGAGATTGATTGCTTTTCTTGCTTTGAGAAAGATGTATGCTTTGTATTTCAAACTCTTGATTTTAAACTTCAAAGCCTTCCTCTATTTATAGAAGTGAGATGCTTGCTGCCCACTCTTTAAAATAACAGCTGGTCTTACTTTAACTCAAATCCCATTTGCGCTCCAAACTTTTTGCTTGAGAGAAACCATGAGTATTTTCACTACCAGATTGATCTTTCTTTGTCTACATTGATCTTGAAAAAGTTCCAGCACTTGCAAAGGAAAAGAATTCACACGTTTTGCAAGCTGTTTGTTGCCTTGCGTGATACAGCTCATGAGAAGTGACTTGAGTAGTTAAACAAATAAACTTAAGAGAAAAACAAAACAAGCTAAAATAAGGTGTGCAACTAAGGGTTGGCTTGTCTCTGAAGTAACTTGTTTGTGAGCTCATATTGCTTTCTCATCTCTTCCTTGAACACATTATTGCTCTTAATCAAGTTTTCTTCCCTAATTCTAGCTTCTTCATGCTTAGCTTCTGAAGCTGCCTTGTACTCAAGTAGCAGCAATTTCTGATCAAGAAGTTCCTTCTTCAGCTTCTTGTTTTCAGTTACTAACTCAGCATTCCTTTGCAGCAAGGCTAGTTCTGTAGAAACTGGATTGACATTCAACTTTGACAACCAGTTGATGTTCAGCTCTTTTGGGTGAATACCTGTTGGAATGAAATTAGTAGCATTTCTTTCTCTTAAGCATAGAGGAATTTGCACCTAAGTTCTTAGAACTTTCACTTCTTGCAAATTGTTGCTTTTGGGTGAATACCTGTTGGAATGAAATCAGTAGCATTTCTTTCTCTTAAGCATAGAGGAATTTGCACCTAAGTTCTTAGAACTTTCACTTCTTGCAAATTGTTGTCAACCCCTTTCATCCAATCTTGAAGCTTGTTTTGAGCAGAGTCTTGAGCATCAAGACATGTTCTCTGAAGTTCACTCAAGACAAAGTCTACTCTCTATTTCAATCTCTTCCACTGCCTGTCATAGTTGACTTCATGAATCAGATTATTTCTTGCTTGAATTAGCTTGTTCAGCTCCTGAAAGATATTCTCACACACATCTGCTGAGATAGTAGAATCTAGAAACAGGGTGGGTGGAGAAGGTACATTTGTTTTGGCAGGAGCACAAGGCTGAATGGCTAAGTTTGAAGTTTCAGGGATCTTTGTGGAGGTAGGAGTTGGAGTATTGGTCTCTGAAGGTTCATTAGGAACAGAAGTAGAGGATGAGTTAGATATCTCAACCTCCATATCAGAAACTTCTGGTTCACTGATTTGTTCAATAAATGATAGAGACTCAATATGGTCAAGGACGGATTGTTCAGGAACAGATTGTTCAAGAACAGAGACATTTGGACAGGTGGTTGAGGTTGTTTGTAAGTTTGGTGTTTGTTGTTGGGGGCTTTCTGAAGCAACTTCACTAGAAGCTACTTCAGAGGCTTTCTCTAGGTTAGACTCAACACCTGGTAATTCACCTGGTTAGATGGTTCTGAACTTTTAGTAGGTGATTTTGGTTGAGGTGATGATGACTCATCTATGTTTGCAGATTCAGAACCTACTTGTTCACCTATAGCCTCTTCTACAGCAGGTGCAAAGTTAATAAGTTTAATCACATATGGTTGGTTGGGATGTGATGATGTAGAAATGTTTGCAGACTCTGACTTTGCTGGTTCATCAACACCCTCTGCATCAGCAGGAATTGATTGAAGATATTCAATCATGGGTGGTTGAAATGGATGATCAGCAGGTAGTTTTGCACATATATCTACTCTCATTTGAGACATCTCACCTATTCTCTCAAGAACAGATGGATACAATGGCTCATATGCTTCATCACTTGGCTTTTTCTTGAGCTTGGTGGATGGTGAAAGGCTTTTGTTAATAGATGTGTATATTTTGTATAAGGGAACATCATCTAAATCAGATGAGTCTGAGGTTGAGGTTGAGGTTGAGGTTGAGTTTGAGTAAGAGGGTGAGTCTGAACTAGATTCTGTTGGAACAAAGGGTGTTTCGCAAAATCACTTCTTGAGTTTTGATGATAACAAGGTATTAAAAATTATCAATTGGATATGCTAAACATTTGTTCAAGTGTACAGGATCATTTGTAACCTTATTCAAGTATTCAAAACCTTATTCAATTATTTGTAATTGTTAAGAGGAAGTCTCTTGGAGTTGTCCTTGAGCATAGAAGTCTCATTCTTGTGTGATTGAGCATAGAAGTCTCTTGGAGTTGTCCTTGAGCATTGAGAAGTCTCTTTCTTGTGTGATTGAGCAACTTGTAAT
>Ga0228710_1012841_pt1 | contig 10221 bp, 8 predicted proteins | sample MedpolnodulmetaG_FD_177995 | JGI IMG/M metagenome (GOLD analysis project Ga0228710, IMG submission 177995) | Root nodule microbial communities from Medicago polymorpha collected in Santa Monica, California, United States - pink nodules | ecosystem: Host-associated > Plants > Roots > Nodule... | reverse complement strand
CCCCCCGTCTTGTGGTTTTTCTCACCTTCAGAAATGTATGATTGGGGAGCTTGAGATCAGTCAAGGGTGTGTGAAGATACATTGTAACAGACATAGTGCGATTTATTTGGTGAATGATCAAGTGTATCATGAAAGGAAAATACACATCGACATTTGATTGCACCTTTTTAGGGACATGGTTGAGTCAAAGAAGATCGTGGTAGAGAAAGTGACATCAAAAGATAATCCATTGATATGCTTAGTAAATCATTATCGAGATCAAGATTCAAGCATTTCTTGGATTTGATCAAGTTTGTTAATGAGTAGATGGAGAGTGGAAAGAGAAGCTACATGATGGATGGATAAATAGGAAACACCACTGATATAAAGGCAAAGTGGAAAATTGTTGTATATGCCTTAAAATCTCAAATATGGGTTTTGCCTACCTCTTGACGCAGAGAAAAGCATTTAGTCGCGGTGCTCAAAGTGGATGATGGACTCCCAACGCGGATGATGGACTCGTGATGCTAATGGGCGAATTTTTTGTCTTTTTGGTTGCAAAATTTTAGGGGTTGGTTGAACCCTATAAATAGACAGCTTGGGTTTAGGGTTAATAGAGGTGGAAAAACAAGGGTTTTGCAGCCAATACTCAAACTTGGGTTTAGATAGAATTCATAGACTTTCTCATGGTAAGAACTTTAGGGTTGGGAGAATCATCCTTGAATTCACCTTGTATAATACTAAACAAATTAAGTCTCTTTGTCACAGATAGAGATTCGAGAAAATAGTAGAAATATGTTTGAAGACTGATTCTTGTAATTCCTTTGAAATCTATTTAAAGTTGCTCTGTTGATTAGTGGAACCGAAGTAGATCATTATTGGACCGAACTGGATAAATAATATTTTGTGTATTTTTTCTTTCTCTTTCTTAATTCATATTGTTGTTTATTTTGCTCATGATTATTACTGTGTTCCTTTGGTTTTGGTTGCCATCAATTTGTTCCACGCATCAAATATTAGTGTGACAATAGAGAAATTCACAACATGAGGCTTTGTTCCATTCCGTTTTTCCACTCCACTCTATTATATTTCATTTTGCTATGTTCCACTCCACTCTATTGTGTTCCATTCTACTCCATTATGTTCCTTCAATCTAAACATAGTTTAAAGTTTCGACCCAGTTTCAATTAGTTAAGTTTTGTAATATCTGTTTTTTAGGGTTGTGAGATATTGTTGTTTATTTATTAGTTTATCTTGGAGAATCCTTGAATAAAATGTTAGAATCATCAATGAGAAGTTTAAATAGAATTGCAGTACATTCAGTTCCTACAAAAACAAGTAAGAAAAATAAATTTTATTCTGTTTTCAATTTTTTTATTCTCAAAACCCCAAAGGATCGAAAACCACAATAATGATATTTATTTGTTCCATTTGCTTTTGTGTCACATGGAGCACATTGGTTAGTATTTGTTTGCTAGTAACTAGAAGTTGGAGGAATAAACGATGAAGAATCTTTTTTAGACAATATGAAACAAGTACTATTAATATAAATATACCCATGACATATATACTCAGCATGACAGATAGAATTACAGATCAGATATAGTGATAGTGACATAGTTTACTAATGGATGCAATTTATGTAGGATGGTTTGGTCTAGTGATTGGGTTTGTGTTGTGGTGGTGGAATGAGTATTGGTAAGTTGTCCCTCTCAAGTTTAAATGCTCAAAATCTTCTACAAAGTTGCCACCTGGTCATATGGGTCTCCCTTTCATTGGAGAAATGCTTAGCTTTCTTTGGTATTTTAAAATTGTTAGACGCCCAGATGACTTCATTAACGCTAAGCGACGCAAGTAAGTTTTAGGTTTTAGCTAAAATATTTTTCTCTAATGTATATTCTTAAAAGAATTTTGATTTTATTTATTTTTGATTTAAGTTTAATACACTATTAACTATAATTTAATCAATACTATTATTAATTATGTGTTTTTGCTAGAAGACACCCGTTTATGAAGGTGTTTTTTAGCAAATTATCCTATAGGCATTTGTTAAAAGACACTAACTAATTTTTACGAAGGTGTTTTTTAGCAAGTTATAATTAAAAAATTGATAATCACACCTTGAGGTGTGGATTGCTAAAAGACACCTTCATGAGTGTCTTCTAGCAAAACCCATTAATTATTTATCGTAAGTAGAGAGTAATAAGTACATTAAAGTAAGGGTCATGTTAACTTGTACCCTTAGGATACAAGTTAAGGAGCTTAAAATGAAAATTAAAAATAAATTTTATATTAAAAGTATAACTTTTACATCTTTTAAACATTAAAAGCACAAGTTTTAAGAAATACCTTCTACATTTTCCTTCTTAACTTATGCCCCAAGAGCACAAGTTAACATTTCCCTTAAAGTAATATTTTATCTGCTCATTTGTAGTACAACATTTAAGCACACAATCATAAAATATATATCATTTAATTATTTTAAAAACACATATTAATTTTCTTTCGAAAAACATATTTTCTCTGATTCTATTTATTAGAGACATCTGAGTCAACATAAAGTGATCTATGCGGTCTAAATTTTGAACTAAATACATCAACTTTTGTTGATTTAAAAGTCTATTTTTTGAAAGATTGACTTAAAAGTCTATTATAAATGGGATGAGAGGGAGTATATGATATAATTCTTTTATCATTCATACTTTTTTCATCTATTTATGTATCTAAATGTATTTTATTTAAATTTAAATTTGTGACCAACCAAATGTACCTCTGAAACAAATATGGTGATGGAGTAGACATGTTTAGAACACACCTCTTTGGAGCACCATCTATCATAGTATACACTCTAGCTGTTAACAAATTTGTGCTATTTTCAGACGATAATTTCAAACAAGAATGGCCTTCTGTTGAACTTCTAGGTCGAACTTCAATGGTGGCTGTCCATGGGATTGCCCATATGAGGGTTCGTAACTTTGTCCTCAATGCAATCAATCGGCCAGAGTGCCTATGCCGCATTGCTACTTTTGTCCAACCTCGCATTGTCACTACTCTTCAATCTTGGGCACAAATGGGTGAAATCAAAGCTAAGTTTGAAATCCAAAAGGTATTTAATTGTAGATATACTCCCCTAGTCTCTTTTTTTGTTTTGATGTTAACCCTCTGATTTTCGGGGGAAAGAAGCTCTGGTAATCCGGAGCTTGGTTGTGAGGTAAAGATAGCATGACCAAGAATTATTTCACCTATATTTTAAAAAAAAGAATTATTTCACCTAGGAAATGAACTCGGGTTTTCTCGAACGATTCGTCCATGGTGAAGATCATTAACCACTTGAGCTTAATGATTGGTTGTACTCCCCAATGATTTGTGTTTGGTGAAGCTCATTAACCACTTGAATTTTAATTATAAACTCTCATTGCAAATTTCATATATATTAAGTAACATTTGTAGTTGTTATGTAATAAAGACTTTTGTTGCTATCATGTATTAGAGTAATGCTAGCAACACTCTCATTTTAACACTCTTTTTAACACTCACTTTTTTATTGGGTGAAATCAATGTAGGTCTCATCACTTTATGTGGATCCCATATCCAAAGTATATGTCCCACATTGATTTCATCCAATAAAAGAGTGAGTGTTAAAGAGAGTGTTGAAAAAAAAAGTGTTGTTAGCACTCTCTATCCATTAAAGATTTTGTATGCGATCTTTCTGTTCAACTTCCAAACAATGATACTATGATAGTGTAGAATCTCTACAATCTTTATTGAAGGTGGATAAAGTCTTTTCACTGTTATGCTAGGTTTAGACATTACTAATAAATTTCTAATTAACGAAAAAGAAAGCATAGTTTTAAGAGGAGTCTCATAGACATTCTATTTGTAGAGTCCACTTTTTTATCGGATGAAATATATGTTAGTATCACATATTGAAAATCAGTCTCACATAATACGGTGACATTCATGAATTTTAACCAATTAAAAAATAAGTATTAAAGAGAGTGTTAAAAAAAGAGTGTTGTTACTTGTTAGTATTTTTCACAGTTCCAATGGCTCTCCTACACCAACCAATTGTGAAGTTATCTCTCCCCTTAGAATTCATGGACGTTATTAATAAAAAAATTAATTGATCCAAAAGTTTATTATTCATTCATGTCTTCAATATAAATAAATGTTTATGCATTTTTTTCTTTATATTTAATATCGGGGGAAAGTAAATTTCAATAATATTTTAATTTGTCTCTCTTGTTGCTGTGACCCTCTCCATTTATTTGTGTATGTGGTGGTGACTATGCCAAAAGAAAAAAAATCATATACATCTACCAAATTTATAAATTAGTTAATTGAAGCAAAAAATCTGCAAAAACTCCATGTAACTAATATAGTTTTAATTTTATCTCAACCTTGCAATGATATATTAACATGGAATTTCTCATTAAGGACATATGGATCTAAATTATTAAATATTAAATGCAGCTCACATTTGACAACATTGGGAAATTATTCTTAAGCAAGGAACCAGGCCCTTTTCTAAATTCCTTGGATAAGCTCTATGAAGGCATGGTTCCAGGACTGCGAGCCTATCCACTTAATATTCCTGGTTTTGCATACCACCATGCTCTTAAGGTTCATGTGTAAATTAAATTTCCATTTCAATTATCAACAAGTTTGCTTCAATTATAATTCCTTAATATTCTATAGCTATGAAGAACAGACACTCCTCGGATTATACGTGTCCCGTGTCGGACATATGTCGTGTCCGATACCGACACGACACTAACACGTAATTATGTGATTTTCTTTAATAATTAACGGTGTCGGCGTGTCAATGTCAGTGTCGTGTCCAGTGGCGGATCTTCTTGGGAGCCCATGGTAGCCATGGCTCCCCCCAAATTTAGTATTAATACAATATTAGGAAAATTTTATAAGGTGATTTGCAAGTGTAGCAGTGGTAGTTAGAGGCTAGGGCTGGAAGTGAGTCGAGTCGAGCCAAACCTGTCTAAGCTTGACTCGAGTTTGAAACAAACCTTTTTTTAACTCAAGTTCAGCTCGTTTAAAGTTCACAAACAACTCAATTCAGCTCGTTAGGTTCAACTCGTTTGCTCGAATTGCATATTTCAAAACTTTTTTTTCCAAAAAAAAGGCTTCAATTGTCAACAATATATATATATGTCTTTGACCTTTTAAAAAACAAAAAATAATTTAAATATAACTATAAGGAATTAAGGAACAGAGGTCTAAAGAGTCAAGACCAATGTAGAAAGGGACTAGCACTTTATTTTTACTACTACTGTAGCTCCAGTCCGTTTACTACATTCTATTCATCATGCATTGCGCTTATATATATACTTCTCCTCTTTAATATTTTCAGAACTCCCCGATGTGGGACTATTCTGTGTACATGTTTATTTAAAAGCCTTCAAAAGATAATATTAACTTTTGTCCTCCCTCTGTTATTACAATTATTGTTGATTTTTAATCAAATTAGGAATAATACCTATGAAAAAAGTATATAATTATTAGAAGAAGCTTGTAATAAATTACATATTATATAAATAATATACAAAATAAAATAATATATATATCGAGTTGGTTCATGAACCAAACGAGTCGAACTATCTCAAGTTCAACTCGTTTATTTTCAACTCAAGTTCGACTCGTTTGGTTCATGAACCAAGTTCAACGAATTAATCATTGAATCGAGTATCGAGTTGGTTCGGTTCATTGTCAACCCTACTAGAGGCTTTTTGATCTAAAAGGTCTTGAGTTCGACTCCTTTAGTACCCTCTTTCTACATATTTGCAATGTATTTTTATTTTTGTTCACAAAAAAATTCTGCCAGGACTTGAACCGTGGCACATAAGATAGTATTTAAAACTTGCAAACCACTGCACCATATACAATTTATGTCTGTTTTGTGAAACAAAGTGTATATATATATTTTGTGAAATATTTGGCTCCCCCAAGATTATTAGTCAAGATCCGCCACTGGTCGTGTCTGTTGTCTGTGTCTATATCCGTGTTTCATAGTTTTGTAGTATTGAACTTTATAATAAACTTCCTTAAAATTTTAGTGTAGAAGAAAGCTTGAGGACATTTTTTTTGGATGGAGTTAGGTAAAAGAAAGAATGAAAATAAGGTGGAAAGTACAATTGATCTAATGGATGGGTTGATGCAAATTGAAGATGGTGAAGGTGATAAATTGAGTGACAAAGAAGTTGTAGACAACATTGTCTCTCTAGTGATTGGTGGATATATGTCTACTTCCCTTTCATCCATGTGGGCTATATACCTTCTTGCTAAGCATCCAATTGTTCTAAAAAAGCTAAGGGTATGTACTAAATTTGTGCCATGCAATCATGATTTTAAATTTGTGTCATGCATCGACCTTATAATAAAAAACAAAAGTTGAATTAATGGCAAAACTTAGAGTGAAAAAAAAAATATCCTTCTCTAATTGCTAGCTTTTAGAGTGCCTAAACTTAAATTTCATTTTTTTTTTCTCTATTTTTTTTTCTCTATTTTTTTTTGTCAATTCTCTCTAATTTTTTTTGCATGCATTTGTGATTTGTCCACAATATTAAGGAAATCAAATTCTTGTATTAAAATCAGACAGTCAAGATTTTAAGTATTTCTTTTTACTTTTTAAAAAATTAAAATTTTGACCTTGAAAATACCGTCCAATTTTGATGACTCAATTTAACGGTCGTAGGAGTGTTGATTGCATGAATGTGAGATTTTGGCAACTGCGGGGAATCGGAATTCTTAACTTACAAAAACAATTTGTTCGGTTTAACTTTGTCAACTTTTTATTTGCAATTGCAGGAAGAGAACATGGCTTTCACAAAGGATAATCCAGGGGATTTTATCGCAGCTGAAGATGTTTCCAAATTAAAATACACAAACAAGGTATTTCATCAGTTGAACAAATATGTTTATTTAAGTAATGTAAAACCTTAGTTAATTATATTTATTTCATATATTACTAATTGTATACAGGTCGTTGAAGAAGTGATAAGAATGGCCAATGTTTCGTCTTTTGTTTTCAGAAAAGTCGTAAATGAAGTCGATTATAAAGGTGCATGGTTAAAGTTTTCGAGAAAGTTACTAATCTCTGTCTCGTTTTCTTTTATTTCAGTGCCTCGCAAAAATTGTTATATCTAAGAAGGGTATACCTAGATATAAGGGATAGAAAAACAGGGTGTACCAATAGTAGATTTTGTTTGGGTCATACCTCTTTTTTTAAGGCCTTATGTGACTTGATAGTTTATTTAAAGGCATATTAGGCTATAATAAATATATATAAGAAAAAAAAAGGCATAATAGGGTGAACATAGTCGACTTAGAAATTGTGGTTGAGTCTAACACAATCCCATAAAACCGGTTTGTGAGGTTATGATTGTCCCCACTTATAAACCCATGTTCAGACAATCTTTTGTCCAATGTGGAACTCTTTAACACACTCCTTCACGACCAACACTACTGGGTTTAATTCGTGGACATAAATGTTGGGTGGTTCGATAACGCAAACTTGATAGCAGGTGGCCCAATAAATCTTGGAGATGCTCTGATACCATCTTAGAAATCGTAGTTAAGCCTAATACAACCCCACAAAATCGGTCAGTGAGGTGAGGATTGTCCCCACTTATAAACACATGTTCATGTCAACTTTTGTCTGATGTGAGACTCTTTAACATCAGCTTAGACTTAGACTGGGTTAAGAAAGACAAAGTCATGTTTTTATATGATTTGATTTTTTTAACAAACGATAAATTAGTTTAAGTGGTGAGAGACTTAGACATGTTCTACGTTGTATTATGAAGAGAGTCTGATGGATCATCTACATTGTGTGTCAAGAGCAACCATACAAGTTATTTGGACACCACATCTTTAACCCAAAACATTAAGACTTAGATTGATGGTTTTCTCATTTATAAAATGTTCAACCTCCATTTTTTTCAAGCAATGTGAGACTTCTTATCCATATTTGTTAGGGATGGCAAAAAGGGGCCAACCCGCCCCGTTCCGCCCCACCCCATCAATAATCCGTCGAAAAAGGGGCAGAGCGGGGTGAGTCAATTAGAGAAATAGGGTTGAAATCTCACCCGCCCTGTTTTATGGCGGACCAGTGGGTTGGCCCGTCAATGTTTTTTTTTAATTATTAATTAAACTCTTCACATAAACAATGTAAAAATATATACATTTAAAGCCAATTTAAAGAAATTTAAATATATAACTAATGACTCTACTAAAAATATAAAAATAATTATTCAAGCATATAAGTTACACTTCTAAAATTCTATAATAAATCAATAAGATAATGAAAATAAAAACTTCATGAGTTATAAATTAACTAATTGTTAAAAATATAAGTCTAAAATCATAAAACAAAAAGTGATAAAATTAATTGAATTTTTCCCCCCAATATATGGAGGTGAAAATTGGAAAAATTGATTGTGAATTATAAATAAAAAGAAGTGAAAAATAGAGTTTCTTTTTAACATATCAACCCAACGGGCCAACCCGCCCCGCCCCGTCACTGTCCTGCCTTTTAGCGGGTTAGGAGGAGCGGGCACCCTACTTGTAGCGGGTTCAAAACCTCAATCCACCCCGCCAAATATGGCGGGTTAAACGGGCCAACCCGACGGATCCAATCCATTTTGCCATCCCTAATATTTGTTACACAACAATCTTCCCCTCAAGTGGAAACTGATGCATAAAAACAATAACACACCAATGCACAAGGAAATAAAATTTCTCAAACTTGTAAGAACCTATGAAAGCAACACCAAATAAACATACTTTTTTTATGACAAAGAATAGGCATTATACTTGTCTATCGGAGGAAGATTGATATTAATTAACTCGGTCTTGCTTAGTTTACGTCCTTTCTTCTTGTCTTTTTTATAGCTCCAAGGAATCTTTTTAATGAAATTTCACAAATTCAAAGAAAGTTTATTTGGGGAGAAGAGATAGAGAACAAGAAAATTGGTTGGGTAAGTTGATAAAAAAATATATGAGAAATTTTTAGGTGAATTCTCACCCAACACGTCATTCTTACATCCATTTAATTAAATCACAACACCTCATCAAAATAATAGTAAGAAAAAATAAAAAATCAAATATTTCCTTCTCTCCTCTTCCCACTTTTCTTAAACTGATTAATCACCGTCCCAATTTTTTCTTGAGAAATCATGCAAATTAATTTCCTTTCATTTCGACACACAGTAATGTTCCCATCTTTTGGTAGATAACAGGATACATGTTGTGAATCACTCCAACAAACTAATTAACTCGGGAGAGGAGAGAAGGAAATAACTGATTTTTTTAATATTTTTTTACTATTATTTTGATGTGGTGTTGTGTTTTAATTGGATTTGTGTAAGAATGACGTGTTGTGTAAAAGATCACCTAAGAATTTCTCAAATTATATTTACATAAGAAGGGTTGAGATTTAGGAGTGAGTTTTGAATATCTCTTGTTCGCACTTCAATAAACTTTGCTTATAAAAAATGCAATGTATGATTATGCGTCCCAAATGGCTATGGAGTTTACAACTAATATTTTGTAATCATGAAAAAACAATTTTTTTTTTAGGTTACAAGATACCAAAGGGATGGAGTATACTTGTCTTTCTTCGTTATGTTCATACAGATCCAGAGAACTTCAATGATCCCATGCATTTCGACCCTGATAGATGGAATGTGTGTATTCATGGCGACTCTTTCTTAATTTGACTTTTAATGTTTTTTATACTACTTTTTATGCTATTTAATGTTTTCTTTCTTAAATTAATTATTGGTTTAAATATATTTTTAGTTCCTACAAACATATCCCCACCGTCCCTATTTATAATCACTCGTTGCAGTTTTTCAGACATATTAAGAAAAGTTGAAATGTAATTAATGTATATAATTTATGTATGTATATAATAAAAATACTGACTTTTCATATTTCAAAACAAATTGATAGTACTAATTAAGGCTATGTTCGGAAAAATGCGTCTTAAAATTTGAAAGAGGACTTATATTTAGGGACATTTTTCTCTCTCTCAAAGGGTGCTTATAAATGTCCCCGTGAGCTTAACTCAGTTGGTAAGTGTCGCGTCATTTTTTCGGAGGTCAAGCCATTTTATTAGCATAGACTCGTTAATTTGTTTCACGACTGAACATTTAATTTTTAAGAGAAAAGGGGGAAAAGTTCAAAACACCCCTTTGAAAAGATTTAGGGTTCGGGGGTTAGTTA
>Ga0228710_1012840_pt1 | contig 10221 bp, 9 predicted proteins | sample MedpolnodulmetaG_FD_177995 | JGI IMG/M metagenome (GOLD analysis project Ga0228710, IMG submission 177995) | Root nodule microbial communities from Medicago polymorpha collected in Santa Monica, California, United States - pink nodules | ecosystem: Host-associated > Plants > Roots > Nodule... | reverse complement strand
TTATTTGACTTTCTTCGTCTCATATACGATTGTCTTTATGAGGGGGAGACATAAATGTGTTCTGCACTCTTTTTCCCTTAACCATGGTTTTATCCCTTTGGGTTTTCCTAGTAAGGTTTTTAACGAGACAGATTATCACACAAAAGGATGTTGTACTCTTTTTCCTTCACTCGAATTTTTTTTTCCATCGGGTTTTTCTCTAGTAAGGTTTTAATGAGGCATATCCTTGATGGACATCCAAGGGGGAGTGTTATGAATATTATAAGTGGATGTCCATGTAGCAATTGGTTTATTGGGTCATATTGTTTGTTTATTGGGCTATATTATGCTTGCCCACCAAGTCATTGTATTTTTCTATAAATAGAGCTCATATGTAACCTAATTGTATAACACAAGAAAATAATAAAATCATCTCTCTTCTCTTTCTTTCTCCTTCTCTACTTCTCTCTACTTTATTCCTGTTCCTATTTCTTTAGTTTCATAACAGCAATTGATTTATGATTTTTTTTATAATTATTATTATTAGTTTCCTGTTTATCATATGTTCCAATCCTCCCTAAAAAAAAAATCATCTTGTTCCAACCCCACATCATCACCTTTTAGGCTGTTACAATCGAGTTGTAAACTATGCTTCTCTCATTTTCAATCCTATCCCTATTTCTTGTTACAATACAATTATAGATTATTCTTCTTCTTGAAAGTTTGGTGTTGGTGCCACTGTTTTTAGTGTATTTACAACAGAATAGGACACACCACCACCATTTCTTCTTAGCAATTGAACTGCAAACTTTCGAAGAAAAAGTGAAAATCAATAATGCTGTTGTGATGGTGAAGGGTGAAGGCCGAAGGGTAATGGTACAAAATCGTAACACAAGAGGAATTGGGTTTTTTAAGATTCTGTTACTAATTATTAATAAAATAACAATAAAACAAATTATATTATAATTCAATTTCTTTATTTGATCTACTCACCCATGCATTATTAATATGCTCTCTGTCGTCGTTGATGCAACCTGTGGGCATTCATGTCATAGTCTCCTTGACTACATATGGATAAGCCACTTGCAAAAATAATGACCTTCATCGGAGAAAACCTTTGCATAATTTTCATCTGTATATATTGACAAAGTTTGAAAATTCTTCTGCAATAATGAATATCAGAAATCAAAATGGCTGTACATCATGATTGAAATTTTTTGCTTTTGTTTTTATTTTATTTTTCTTCTATATTTTGATTCCCTTATTGTTATCTCATTTTTATTTAGATATGCTTATGTTACTATTCTTTAATTTTTCGTAGGTTTCATCTAAGTAAATATTATTTGAAGCCTTGTCTTGACACTTAAGTGTGTATCTATAATCTATCTCAGTTACAATTTGAATGTTTATGTTGTTCTACAAATAAGTTGTTTTTGTTTTTATTTAAAGAGTGGTGATACATGCACACCCATAGGTGGCATACACACTCAAACCTCCACACAAACATGAGACATGTGGCCTAGACCTCATAAATACTTTGTCTCTTTTTCCATTCATCTATCTCTCTCCTCTCAAATATGTTGGGGTGTATGGGTGGTATGAAAATATGAGTGGTCTACCAATCATTTTTCTTATTTAAAATAGATAAGTGAAGAAAATTGCAATTATGAACCCACACCCCATCATATTCATCTTTTGAATATTTAACCATTTGAATTATATACACGAGTCACAAATAGGTTTCTTTTATTCTTACATTTATTTATTCATTTTGTCATCTTGTTGAACCATAAAATAATAAACTTAATTGCACTTTTCAACTTCAAAAGAAGTTAATAACTGGATTGTGGGATTTTAAACCAATTTTCTTTTTTTTGTTTGGGCATCATGTTTTTACTGTGGGAAATGTTAATGTGTGTCCTTATGACACAAGTTAAGATTATAAAGATAGAAATTATGCATCGTAAATTATGTCAATTTATTTTTTACAAGATTGAAATTTAATGCTTCTCAATAAATACTTACACTTTATAGAAATTTTAACATGTGCTTTTAGGGCACAGGTTAATATAACCTTTTTACTATTTGGATTTGGTATTCCGCCCATCAAAATTTTCTCACCCATCTCTCATAGCCACCATGACTTTTCTTTAAAGTCATAAAGATTAAAAACGCAAAAAAAATGTAAAATTTTTTGAAATCCTAACTAGGGTTTTCATTTGCTCTCACATATATGAGCTGATTTTCGACGTTTTTTTATTTTTAATTTTAAAGAAATGTTGAACGGACTATGAAAGTTGGATGTCACGTCAATAAATTATGTCTTCTCAATGTAAATAAAAAAATAACCCTACATAAACCAAATATGGGTTAACTTGTGATTTTTTTTTTGGATAAAAAGGCATTCGTTCATTCAAATTTATACAATTATTGAACATTACAAATTCAAAATCACTAAAATTGAAAAGGATGAAATATACGAAAACTCACGACATCCAGATTAATAACATACAAATGTAAAATATCTACAAATATGACAAAGCCTATAAATATGACGAAAGTAAAGTGTCTGAAATACTCGTGCCTCTAAATTTGTAACATTGAAAACGACGATGTCATTGATTGAATTTGCAATGCATTAATTCATGGTCAATCTATCAATATGAACCGAACAAACACAACAATAAGAAGGGAAAACAAAACAACATTACAACAAGACGGAAAAGCAAAACAACGTCATATTAAGACAACGAAATCACAAAAGGAAAAATAAAATATTTACGAACATCATTTATTTAAACAAAATGAAATAAAAATAATTTAGAAGAATGGTTTCGAATTCAAGTGGACCCAAAAAAAGAAAAAAGGAAAAAGAGTGTTTGTCTTGTGTGGCTGCTAGGTTTAGAGAAAGAGTGTGAGTTATTGTGTTCAAGTTCAAGATTGAATATTTGAGAGCAATATTGGAACTTTTGCCGACACCAAAACAAATAACACACTAATAGATGTGACATTGACGCAACAATGCATCAAGCAAGTTGCAGCATCTTCCCTAAAATAGTTTGGCAACATATCCATTGCATTAATTAGTATGCGGTATGCCTTCTGTTCGGTGTTTATAATCTTATGATTAGTCTTCAAACAAAACTATATATCACGATACTTATGATGATTACAAATCATATAAAGTAATGAATTTTATATTGCAGATTCAATCAACCAAACTATGATTTGCAGTGTGTTCGGTTTCCAATTTCAAATCGCACTCGCATTTAGTTTTATCGGTATTTTGAGTCGGGCAATATCCTAATCATTCAACAATGGTTCTGCTGGGTCCATATAATTAAATGTATCACATAATTTGATGCATATTTGGCAAGTTGTCTAGTTGGTATTAGGAAGCTTCCTAGAGGACCCTTGATCGGTACACACGTTTTGATGCTTTCAGGACAGTCTAAAACATTGTGGATTAGGGAAATGCTAATCTGACACCGTTAAGAAAGCAAATATAGTAGTATTGCATTAGAGTTTATGTAATTAGTTTCTCAAAGAATAATGTTATATCTTCAGAAAACTTTTATCTTGAATGATTCATGAAATATAATTTAACCAATCAAATTTCGTCCTTGGCCGGAAATCACAGCAGTAACTTATGAATGAATGACTTTCAAATACTTGGCTGAATATGTGTGATGATTTGATCCGGATATGTTCTCTCGCAACTTAAACCATTTTCTTTCCTAAAAAATGTAATAAATTTTGTTTTTAATTTAAAACTTGCTTTCTTTTACTACCTTAGTTAGTGCCTTGAAAATACAAGTTAACATGACTCATTGTTGTATTTGACTTAGATCAACACATATAAGTTTGACAAATTTCAATCATTTTGTGATAGTTTTGAGACAACTATTTCACTTACTTAATGTTAAAAATAAAAAAAAAACTATTTCACTTACTTATTGTTCAAAAAAAAAACTATTTCACTTACTTTTATTGTGTTTTTAGTATCATTCTATTGTTTTACTTCATCCGTCCTATATTAGATGACTTGTTTGACAATGTGCATTTTTGACCTAACATATTTTGATCATATTGTTCTACTAATATACAACGATAAATTATATCATATAAGATGTTGTTGGATTCGTCTCGATTAATATTTTCAAAATATTAAATTTTCATAATTTTTTCAAATAAATAATTAACGATATTAAAGATAAAAAAAATGCATTAATATGTGTGTCTGAGTCAACCAAATCATCTAATATGGAATGGAGGGAGTAGTTTTTTCGTGTTACTTAATAAGATAATTGTCTTGCCTTTATCATTATAAAGAAATACAGCGGTGTGGAGTCATGATTTACTCTCCAAATATTAGCTATTCAATATAGATAAATGTATTATTAAAAATAAAATATATTAATAATCATACAATGAATTCCTTAAAAAAAATAATGATACGATGAATATTTCATACTTTAATACACCTCTATAGTCGAAGCTGGAGGTTGACAAATGTTTAGACTATCTCTGAAGTCATCAAATAACAGCAGCGGATGACCCTTTGTAAAAATGCCAGCTATTTGATAAGGTGAAGGAACTTGCATAACACGAACTTGACCTCGAGCAACCTTTTCACGCACAAAGTGAATATATATCTCAATATGTTTCATGTGTTGGTGTTGAATAGGATTACTTTCGTGAACATGAATTGAAGTTCTAAGAATAAGTTTCGAAGCCAACAAGAATCATAAACAACAGTAGCAACACACAATACTCTACTTTACCCCTCCCTTTCACAATAACGATCTGAATCAAATGCCACATTTTACAAAATAGTTCTCGGCAATGAGTTTTCAACTTCAAATCATACACCTCAAAAACATAAATAATATATGAATATTCATTTCTCATGGTAATATCATTTATAACGGTGCCCAATTAAAAGAAGAGAAAATACATACACATAAGACTCTACAAGTAAAACACATAAGTTGATCCTTAACCATGAATTAGAACGACAAGGTATAAGATCCCACCAAAGACATCAAATCTGACTGTCAAATTGCTACACCTCCAAAGCCTTTGTCATTTCCCGCAAAGCACAATCCCTATTTTGATGTGGGGCAAAGCCCGATTCACAAATTAAAGTAAATGGTCACGAACTAAAAACATCATAATTACAAAACTACAGCAAGCATAACATACATAAGTGGTAAATGGCATTAACATAAACACTTTCACACAAAATACAATGATTCACAATTAGCTAGAAAATGCAGGCTCTACATATGTGATACAACCTCCACTGGCCTATCACATGCAAAAGATTCCGGAATAATCTACTCCATAAAGGGTCGTAGGCAAAACCTACTAAGAAATTCATGATTCTCATACTGACACATCTGAGGTAAACCCCCTACAATGGTCGAGCAATCCTGTGGTCACCATTCTAACGCATCTGAGGAAAACCCTCACACAATGGTCGAGCAACCAATAATAAACATAATATATAAATTAATGTACAATAGAGATAAGGATAGAGTTTGTTACCTGATATCACTGTCACAATATGCTCCACTGCCTTAGGAATAGATTCTGCAACAACCAGAAGTTATGCGCTCCACACCTCAGGTTTAAGAACAAAAGTTCCTCACTTGTATTTCTCTATTGTGAATATCAGAATTTGAAATCATTTTATGGTATACCGTATACATAGCTAATAGCTTAAAAGCCTTTTTTTTTTCCTTAATCCAAACCTTTCAAATCATCATGAGTTCATCCTCAGATTTGAAACAGAAAACAACAACTCCAATACCATATCCACTAAAATGGACAAATTAATTGTCCTTAATGCAGGATCTCAACTATCCATCAAACTTGATGGAGACAATTATCTAGCTTGGAGAATTCAATTCTCTGCATTGCTGGTAGGCTTTGACGTGTTTGGCTATGTTGATGGCAGCAATCTCTGTCCTGCCAAAACACAAGTGGTTGCTGGCAGTGCAACCACAAATCCTGCATATACCTGTTGGATCCGCCAAGGTCAATTGATTCTTCATGGAATCGTCTCTTGTCACTACAACAGTGGTGACACATTTAGGTACTGTCAAAACATCTCAACAAGCATGGAACATCCTTCAAACCATGTATGTTGGCCGATCCCGAGTCCGTGTGATGGCACTTAAACAACACATTTCTACATTCACAAAGGGGACTCAAACCATGGCGGTCTATCTTCAAGGAATTAAAGCAATCTCTGATGAACTTTCCATTATTGACAATCCATTGGATAACACTGATTTGGTTATTCACACTTTGAATGGAATAAGCTCTCAGTATAAAGAAATCTCAGCAACTCTTAGAAGTCGGGAGACACCAATTGAATTTGCAGAACTACATGAGAAGCTGATGGATTTTGAAACTCTGATGCAACGTGATAATCCAGTCCCTCCAGAACCTACAGTTGTCACTACCAATGTTGCCACTCGCAGTAAAAACCAATATCAAGGCCAGCACCAAGGAAAAGCTCCAAACTGCAACACATCAGCTACTGGACAACACTCAGATTGCAGAATTGTTTATCAATATTGTGAGAAACCAGGCCACTCAGCTAAGATCTGTTACAAAATCAAAGGTTACCCCAACCGCAACCATATGCAGCCATCTGCTAATATATCAAGATATCAAAATTAGAATCTAGTCCACAACAACTGGATCATGGACATTGGAGTTTCCCATCATATCACTCAAGATCTTCAACAATTATCTCTTGCTCAACCTTATCTAGGATCAGATCAAGTTCAAGTTGGTGATGGTACAGGTTTGAAAATATCTCATACTGGTCAAACATTCATTTTAACACCTAAAAAGCCTTTGTGTCTTAAAAATGTTTTACATGTTCCTAACATACAAACAAATTTACTCTCTGTTTCAAAACTGTTCAAAACTAATCAGTGTTCTGTTGAATTTTTTTCAAATTACTTTGTTGTGAAGGATTTGAAGTCGGTCCAAGCACTACTACAAGGACCACTTAAACAAGACCTCTACCATCTTCCCATCAAGCCACCAACATCATCAAATCCACCTCATGCATCAAGTTTTCTAATTCCCATAAAATCTCCTACCTACATCGAATGTAGCTCATGTCATTGTGCCAAAAGTCATAAACTCCCATTTTCATATCATAGTCTTAAAAGCACAAGACCTCTTGAGCTGATTTATTCGGATGTATGGGGCCCTGCTCCTATTAGGTCTTTAGATGGTTTCGTTTATTATGTAATTTTTATTTATCATTCCTCCAAATACATTTGGCTTTATCCAATGAAATTGAAGTCTGATGTCTTCTCAATTTTTAGTCAATTTAAATCACTTGTTGAGAAATTCTTTAATTTACCCCTCATCTCATTTTATTCTGATAGCGGTGATGAATTTATTAAATTAAAATCATTGCTTGAAACTCATGGAATTAGCCATTTCACATCACCACCGTACACACCAGAATTAAAAGGCACTGTCGAGCGTCGACATAGACACATAGTTGAAACCGGTTGTACCCTCCTTCACCATGCTAATTTACCATCTCAATTTTGGAGTTATGCCTTTAATACCGCCACTTACCTAATTAATAGAATGCCAACACCGAATTTGTAATTGCAGTCACCATACCAAATCTTGTTCAACAATCCTCCCAATTACAATCACCTCCATTCATTTGGATGTCTATGTTTTCCTTGGCTTCGACCATATACCACAAACAAACTACAAAATAGATCCAAACCATGTATATTCTTAGAATACTCCAACACCCACCATGCCTATCTATGCATTGATCATTCAACGAACCGAATCTACATCTCAAGACATGTACAGTTCATAGAAAACTCGTTCCCATACCAGACTCTTACACAACTTCAACAAACACCACCAGCCGAACCTATATTGGACTCTCCTCCACACACATTAATACCTTCTCCAAATCCAATGCACAACCAGCAAGAACAAGCCATAACCTTTTCCCCATTACTAACAACCATACAAATAAGCCCAGTGGTCACTGTTTCAGAACCAGTAGTAGTGCCAAATTCGACTTCAAGTTGCGGTAATGCTCCTTCCACAAGTATACTTGCATCCATTAGTACAAACACTAGATCTTCTACTGCTAACCCATCTCGCAGTCCCATTCATACCATATCCAAAAGTAACATTTTCAAACTGAAAAAATCTTCATGGCTACAAAACATGATCTGCTAGAAAACATTGAACCACCAGCAATTACTCAAGCTTTAACAATTCCTAAATGGCGATAAGCTTGCTCAGCAGAATTTGATGCTCTCTTACACAATGGCACTTGGACATTGGTACCCAAGAACATTGTTGGCTGCAAGTGGTTATTTAGAGTCAAGAGAAATCCTGATGGTACAATTGCCAGATACAAAGCTAGACTAGTTGCAAAAGGCTTCACTCAAACACCCTACATAGACTTTAAAGAAACATTTGCACCTGTGGTAAAACCTCAAACAATCAAAATTGTCCTCACCATAGCACTTGCACATGGCTGACCAATGCACCAACTTGATGTCAATAACGCTTTCCTTCAAGGAAATCTCACAGAAGAAGTCTATATGCAACAACCACCGGGTTTTATCCACAAATATTTTCCAAATTATATTTTCAAACTACGTAAAGCAATCTACGGTCTTAGATAAGCTCCTCATGCTTGGCATGAAGCACTTAAATCATATGTAGTCTCCTATGGGTTTGCAACAAGCTGCAGCGACTCCTCCTTATTCATTTACAATAAGGATGGAGTTCAATCTTTCTTACTTGTGTATGTTGATGATCTCTTGATCACAAGCAGTCATGATCAATTCCTAAAACAGTTTATGAAAGAATTGTCCAAAAGATTTTCCTTTAAATATCTTGGTTTCCCTCACTACTTTCTTGGTATTGAGATTGTACCCACAAAGAACGGTTTGTTTCTGAATCAACACAAGTATATACGTGACCTACTGGAGAAGTTCAACATGGCAGGTGCAAAACCCACAAATACTCCACTGTGTACTACCACATCTCTAAAACAGATGCAAAACAGTTTTGAAGTATCATCGGAGCTCTAAAATATGTCACCTTGACTCGCCCAAACCTCTCTTTTCCGATTAACAAGCTGTCCCAATTCATCCATCAACCAACAATAACTCACCTCCAGCAGCTCAAGCACACACTTAAGTACCTCAAACAAACCATCAATCATGGTCTGTAGCTCTGAAACCCCAAGATTTTAAAACTTGAAGCATTTAGTGATGCCGATTGGGGAGGGAACCTCGATGACATAACTTCAACATCAGTGTTCATCATCTATCTTGGGGGAAATCCAATATCTTGGATGTCAAAACGTCAACGCACTGTAGCACGATTGTTGATGGAATCAGAGTACAGGTCAGTAGCTCATACGACTGCAGAAGTGAGGTGGATAAGCCACCTCCTCGATGAACTTGGAGTCACCACCATTGGAGCTACTTACATATGTGCCAATCCAGTATTTCACTCACGAATGAATCACATTGCTCTTGATTATCATTTTGTGCATCAACTAGTTCAGAATGGACAGCTACATGTTTCCCACATTTCCATGAAGGATCAATTGGTAAACATTCTCACAAAACCCCTCTCACGCTTGCGTTTCACTCTAATTTGAGACAAGATGGGTGTCATTGATGGAAACCCCATCTTGCGGGGGCGTAATAAACATAATATATAAACTAATGTACAATAGAGATAAGGATAGAGTTTGTTACCTGATATCATTGTCACAATATGAAGGTGAGAAAAACCACAAGAAGGGGGGGTTGAATTGTGTTTTCAAAAACTTTTCTTTCTTACGTTCTGAAAAATTGTTCCCAGATTCAGAGTCTGAAATAGTTCAGAGTCTGACTTGAGTTCAGAGTCTTAGTGCAGCGGATAAAGGTAAGAGAACAAAGAAAGAAAGAACACAAGCAATTATACAGGTTCCTTGCACTTCCAAGGAGAGTTCCACTAAAATGTAATATCAGATTACAAGTTGCTCAAACACACAGTAAGAGACTTCTCAATGCTCAAGGACAACTCCAAGAGACTTTTATGCTCAATCACACAAGAAAGAGACTCCTTTGCTCAATCACACAAGAAAGAGACTTCTCTTAACAATTACAAAGAATTGAAAAAGGTTTTGAATACTTGATATACAATCAGAGGTATTCACAAAAC
>Ga0228710_1012835_pt1 | contig 10226 bp, 5 predicted proteins | sample MedpolnodulmetaG_FD_177995 | JGI IMG/M metagenome (GOLD analysis project Ga0228710, IMG submission 177995) | Root nodule microbial communities from Medicago polymorpha collected in Santa Monica, California, United States - pink nodules | ecosystem: Host-associated > Plants > Roots > Nodule... | reverse complement strand
TGATGACCAGTGCTTCTGATGTTCTTGCTTCTGATGACGTGTCTTCAGGAGCTCTTCTTCAGACTCGTTTCTTCAGACGCATTCTTCAGACGCAGTTCTTCAGACTCATTCTTCCAGATGCTTTAAGCTTCAAATAAATTCCCTTGCTCTTGAACTTGTTCAACCAGAATCTTTATGGATAGTACTTTGATTATGGATCCTGTACACTTGAACAAATTGTTTAGCATATCCAATTGATTATTTTTAATACCTTGTTATTGTCAAAACTCAATAGGTGACTTGTGAAACACCCTTGTTCCAACATATTGTTCTATTTGCATCAAACTCGGCTAAAAAGTATTTATGTCCAAATTTACCGTTCTCAAAATTAGGTCAATGTTATAAACAAAAAATCATGTATTCATTTTATAATTGATGTATTTGATCCATATTATAAATTAAATTCATCAGTTCTTCATTAAGGAGTATGATATAGTAAAATATATTTTTCAATTTAATCATAAATCCTAAATTTAAATCATTCTTTGAAAATATAGGTGTTGAGAATTGTCTCAAAACCGATGGATGAAGTGTAGCAAAAATCGTGGCACGATTTTGGTTTAGAATTGGGAGTTTTTGTTCGATAAAAATCAAGACACAATTTGTATGAATCGGGGCACGATTTTTGGATAACATTCAATTGTATTGTGTACGAATTGAAAATTGGGACACTATTTTGGGAAATTGGGGCACGATTTCTTGGGATCTGAGCACTATATAATTAAGGCTTCATTCTTCATATTTTGGGTAGGGCTTCAAAAAATTGAAAAATCGAATATGAGGTAACTTTAGGGTTGAGGTTCTACGAATGGAATTTGAATTTCAGTTATAAATTCGGTCACTGAAGATTAGTCACTATTTTGTTCACAAGGGATCATCGACCAGCATATTAGCAACTGTTACTTTTGGTCACTATTTCGGTCAAAAAACTTGTTAGTGACTGATTTTTGTGTTTTAGCGACTGAATATTCAGTTTCTAAAAGACATATTTATAGTAGTGAATGAGGTAACTTTAGGGTTGAGATTCTAGGAATGGAATTCGAATTCTCCTGAACAATTTGACTTTATGTGAAATTCATTAGCCACTTGAACTCAAACAAACAAAAAGGTCACTTTAACTCTCATTTTAATATTTGATTATCTTTGTAAAAAAACTTATAATTTTACTTCTTTTTTTTTTTGACAAAATAAATGATATTCATTCATTCAAATTGATAGAGTACATCGATATAATGCAAATTCGCTAAAAACGAATAGGATGAATCTGTGAACAGGCTTACAACATCCATGTTAATAGCATAAAACGGCAAAGTACAAATGCCTACACATATGACTATATTTAAATCTCCAGAATAATCATGTCTCCGGATCTGCAACGTGGATGACGCCAAAGTCATTGATTGGATCTGCACTGGATCGAAGCTGATCTAACAATCTGATCCGATCAAATACCTGAGAGAAACAAGAAAAACAAACAACGTCGCACAAAGACGACGAACAAACCAACGTCGCACGGAGACGATGAAACCACAAAATAGAAAACAAAATAGATGTGAAAATCACTTATTTCAATAAAAAGAAAAGAGAAAAACGAGTTAGAGGTGTGATTTTGGGTCAAAAAATGACCCTAAATCACCCCTCTTTGATGGATGAAGGAGAAAAAACTAGGGTTTTGATGACAGCTCACAAGAAAGAAAGGGAAAAGAGAAAGGGAGGGTTTTCAGAAAAATCGAACTTATAATTTTACTATTAAAATATATTTTTAATACACTTGTTTGTAAATATTGATGTGACAAATAGCGTAAAATTAGATTTCTTTTTATGAAGATGAATTTAGTGGTTAAAACTAATTTATGGACAAAAAATCAACTGAGACAAAGTGATTAAACCCTGAGTCAATCGATTTAATATTTTTTTTTATGTTGTTAGAGACGAAGCTTAAAGAATTTTGATAAGAATTTCTATTCAACTTTCATTATGATTTCCTTAATTTACAGTTACAAAGAAAAGGAAAAAGAAAAGTTCTAGCATCAAGTAGCAGCTTGTGTTCTACTTATATCTGATTGTGTGTTGTCAAATATTGATTCCTAGTTCATGTGAATGTCGATTGTATTGTAGTTTGAAGATGCAATATGTGACATTATTCTATCAAATTCCGCAAAATTTCTATCAATCTCAAATTCCACAAAGTAGTGTTGTTTGTCTCCTTGCATCTTTTCATCTTTTGTCAAATTCTGCAGATGCTAGGTTCTATGATGATACAAAAATAACAACTCGAGCGTTTCTTTAAATGGAGCTCCAAACCACTGCATAGAAAATACCTAATGACATGGTCCAACATGCCAAAAATGTTGTCAGAACAAAACAGAAATAAAAAAAACATGCATGGTTTTTATTGCAAATAACATTTAATCAAGGTTTTGGATTATTGTCTTAAATATTCACCCTATGAAGTTACCTTTCATGTAATTCAGATTTTGAAGATGTTCCTTTCCCTACTTGTTACCGTCAATGGCTAATGTTTTCAATTCTAGGAAGATGGAAGCACCAATGCTCAAAGACACTTAAAAGCTACCTAATATCATTTCCAAAACCAGTTAAAAATAACTAAGAAAATACCAGATGTTCAAATATCAACGAGGAACAGTGTCATCGACATCATATGCACAATATTTTGCAATGCAAAGGAGATCTAAAAATTCAGTTTATCAATATAAGCAGTACCATCCTTCTTATTTTCCGCTATCACTGAATGCGGAAAGGTTCGAAAACAGTCACTTTCCAGGGCAGGTTTGCAACATTCAGCTTTGATTCAGAAGACCATTCAGCTTGCCCCTTACGTTTTGATATTTCATCAGTTACATGAGCCAACAAACACATTTTATCGGTTACACAACCTTCAAAACTTTGTCGTCTATGTCGTCTTAAACATTGCCACTTATCATCCCACCTATGTCGTCTTAAACATTGCCATTTTCAAATTTTACTCTCTTTCATCGAACACATTTTTATACAGAGGTGAAATGCCTCACAAATGGGTAATTACTTTTAATGTCTAAAACATATAGCAGGGTAAAAGCCACCCAATCCATTCTAAGCGCCAAAACAAACGAAATACACTAAAAATACAAATAGCTCCTGCCACTAACAACCAAAATGATTCGACAGCAATAGGAAAAAGACAACACTATACCAAACCAAGCTGCAAAAACTTTCTCACAAAATTAAACAGAAAATTGCACCGAGAAATAGTTCGACAGTAGCAGACCAGTAACACTAAGCGAATTCTAGCGCGCCAGGATCACTGCCAGATCCACAGATTATGCAGGAAGCCAAAGCGGATTCTACCACGCCAGGATCACTACCAGATCTGCTCCCATAAATCAGCAGAGCAGAACAAAACAAATAAACACAGCCCCTACAAAAATACCATCCCACCAAACAGAAGCAACAAAAACAAGCAAGGAACTGAAGCCATAAAGAAAATGCAGACACAGAAAGCAATAACTGCACACAATATATCACAACACTGTACAAAACACCTCCACTCCTCAACTCGCCAAGCAACTCAGGATTCTCAAGCCACTTATTTAATGTATAAATAAAGCCTTTTGATTTAGATTTGAGGATTCTAAAAAACGACATTCCTACTTCATAGACCACCCAAATATTGGAAAACCAAACCACCGCCAACTTCACTCGTGGTTTGTTTGCCACCAAGAGCTAGACCATTGAAATGAACGAGGTGCTCGGGCCCCCCATTTGTGAAGATGCACGAATAATCCAGCCACTTCAATGACTCGCTCCACACAGCTGATAATATAGATAAGACAATTAAAAAAAAAGATGATTTACGGTTTCCACAAATATTTCCTTAGTTTTGGAAAAGCAAAAATATTTGATTAGTACAGAAGCATCTGTAGTGCTTAGATACTGAAATCTCAGCATTCCAGTCCCACCACTTCAATATTACGATATAATAAATCTGCTCCAATGTTGCTGAATTCTAACTAATATTCAATTAAGTTCCAGAACAATTATCTTATTATTTCATTTCATTCATTCCTTTGCATTTTCCATACCCCTAACCATGATTTCAATCATTTAGCTAACATTTTAAGAAATCAAGAAGCAAATATAATAGCATATGATTGGAAAATAAGATAAAGAAAGATACAATAAAAAATAGTAGCAACAATGATAAACAAATGGAAAAATGAGAGGAAGGGAGACAAAGAGAGAGTCCCTGCAATCATTCATTTTATGGATATAGAAGCCAGATAAGTTTGCAAATAAAAGGCGTAAACATTAATTAAAAATAAAATGCAAAAGCAAGATCAAGTAGTTTCTTAGTTTACTTGACAATAGTTGTGATATCCCAACAATCACAGTCATATATTTCCTTGTGAAAAACAACAAAAAATAATAATAATAAACTACTTATTCCTCAAATGGAAGATTGTTTTCCTTGTAATTTATTATCCTACAATGAAGATTCTCTACTGTATAACCAAGTTCCTCAATCATTTGAGTGCTCAAATCAAACCAACCAACTTCTTTATCTTTTCTTACGAAGAATATTTCCCCATTTGTCCCCACTCCAATAGGACGCTCAACGTAAGGCAACGGTCCAACCATGAAGAGTTTGATCCACGATTCTTTGAAACCGAGTTGACCCAAAATTGATACACGAAAAGTAGTCGTCTCTTCATTATATGAGATCAATGCTATGGACCCATTTAACACCACCAAGTTTATCCACTTTGCTTTAACATCAAAACAGTCATCTACGTCTGGGGGTATGGGTGTTGTGAAGGACACTTCATTGCTCAAGTAAAAAGATACCAAACATGGTCCAATGGGGTTATCTTCATGTTTTTCACACATCCAATGACACACACCATCCATGTAGACTTGGGTGCCTTCAGTACAGTCCACAGAAGACGGCATGTCAACATCAAGTTCTCTCCACGAGTTACTGCTTAGGCTATATATCTCCCATTTTGGCACTGAATTAATATCTCCAAACCAGTAAGATACAATTTCTTTGATGTCACCAGAGTATTCATATGATGGTTTTTCTTCTATACAAACTTTTATATGCTGAATGACATTATAGTCGTTTGTAACTTTTATATGCTGAATGACATTATCCAGAATGACAATAATCGATTATGTTTTAAAAAAAAATCAGCATCTCGTTCCGTATATTTCTGCTCCGTCTCTAGGCCGTCGCGTCAACTTTTACACAGCTTAACTTCTAGTTTTCCGTGAAAAAAAAACTTATACTTTTATAACTAAAACTAATTTAATATGGTTCTTTCACGTGGCTTGACCAGTGACCCGGTGGTTCAACATCTGACACAATACCTTTAACAGGTCAATGATTGAACCAATTTCTAAAACCCGGGAAGAAAAGTTCCTAGAATGAATCAGACAGTGATACTATGATAGAATTCCACAAAGATTGAAGAATTTTGATAATAATTGCTCTACAACTTTCATTATGATTTCCTTAATTTACAATTACACAAGAGTGATGAATATTTATACAAGGTGATCAACCTGATATGTAAACTAACATTGCTATTATGACATACTCTACAAGCTTGACACTTTTCTATGGTTATTCTCACTGTTACTCCTATCAATTTTAATATTACTAATGTAAGATAGAAACTTTTTTATGCTACTTTAGCTCCATATATCTCAAGCTTTTGCATGATAGAAACTGCTACTTTAGCTGCGTCACAGGGTTGAGATTAACTATTTATGCTACTAAACCATAATACATTTTTTAAAATCTTCCCATGGCGCTTATTTTAGTTCATAAAGAGCTTTTTTGATGACCGCCAAGATTAACGGACAACACTGCTTCAACAACATCGGTTGAAACATAAAGACATATGACTCATTTCGACCACACCCTGCTGCATTCATTTAAATTTCCTGTCAGCATCTGCTTTTACTCGTGTGCTCGTGAATCTAACAATTCACTAGTTTGCGTCTTTTTAGCAGATGTATCTGCTGGTCTTGTCCGAATATCAATTCCTCCAAGCCACTGATACCGATGGACCAACAGCTCCGATGTTTTATTTCATATAGTCACACTAGCAATGTTTGCTTCCTCCTTTTTGCTTTGCCGTAACCATCCCTGACCACTTCAATTTAACAATTCACTACCCTGTATATTGACACTGATGACAGTCAGTCATTCACTATTTTTAGAGTCATTTTAATTAAGTTTTTAGTTTATTTTTATTAGTTTAGTATTTAATTTAGAGTCATTTTGAATAAATTTTCATTTTTGATTTATTGAGTCAATAAGGTTTCATCAGCTATTATTGCTACTGGTTTGCGGCTATATATCTATGAATATACTTGATGAGTAATTTGAGAAGGAACATGTAGCAGAAAGAAAGAAATGAAAGCAAGAGAAAACATGATTGATATAAAAGAGCCACATGAACAAGGAAGTGTAATTCTTTGGTGGTGTGAATATAAAAAGAATGAAATAGGCATTGGGCCTATGTCACGTAGCTGACCTAAAATCAATGATAAGGGGAGTGCTATAAACAAAGAATGAAACACGGATGTGAGGTAGCTTTCTTGTACAAGATTACGATTCCAGTTTTGGCACAAGAGAAGTTCAAGGTTTTGGGAAAAAGAAACACATTCACGTTTTACGAGACGGAGAGGCATGAATTGAAGGGGAAAACGAGCTACTCCAAGGATAACAAAAACACGGATTGGAATTAATTTGAGGAGCAACTCCGACGACGACGGAACTCTCTATCGGTTTATTTTCCTTTACTATGTTGTTTATCCCTTTGATCATGTCTAGCTAATTTCCTTTGATTAGGTCTGAGATGATTTTAATTTGAGCTGTTTGAACCATGTGATTCCATGTGATTGTATAAACTCTTTTCAATACAATTATAATCTTAGTTTTATTCAGAATTGTTTGTTCTTAATGCTTTTTGTATACTGATCACATATAAACCGAATTCAAATATCAATTGACTAATGACCCTAGCTATTGAATTGGATCTAATAATTCTGGTTAATCTAACGGGTCAGTCTAGGGATAGATGATTGTTAGATTATGACATAAAAATTAACGTTCATAAAGCCTTCAACGGTTACGAACTCACCTAAGGGATTAGGGTGTTGTAGCTTTAGAAGAGTGTTCTGAGTCAAGGGATTGATCAAAACTATTTTGTTAATTTGTCGTGAGTCTAGGAGAATAATTGTAGAGACTAGGTGCAATTTACCAAACAACGATAATTAATTGATTCGAAAGACCTGATCACTTTTTATCTCTATATTTTCCAAAATTATCTTATTTTCTGTTATTTTCTTTTTATGCACACAAACATACTGCCTCAGACACTTATCAAATTTACACATCCTAGATAGTAACCTTATTGCTAAATTGAGATTAACACAGTCCCTGTGGATACGAACTTATAAATTTTATTACTTCGATAGTTTTAGTACACTTGCTAAATTTCTATCGGACACCGACATTCTTTCCTACATTATTTAAGTAGACCATTGCATTGGTCATGTATGATACATTTAAACTAACAATGTTCATTTATATGGACAAAGCATAATCCATACAAATTATTTTCTCTTCGGTTGACAAGTCCACTTGTATGTAACCCTGTCATTGCTCCATGACCAAAACTTTGAGAAATAATTGTGCAGTAAACATTGTCAGGTGTATTACTTGGAAGTTCCAAACATGTCATTTTCAATCATTAAAGATAACCTCATTTACGGCTTACAAACGACACCAACTAGTAACAATAAATAACTCCGCATCATGAGAAGTTGCCGAATTTTTTAACCAACCTGAATGATTCATTACAGTTAAGAAAGACACACATGTGAATTGAAGTTCTTCCCAAACTAAGGTGGAAATATTGAAATCAGTTAGAAAATGAATTATAACAATCAAACCTTGATACTTTGGGATATCCATATCCAACATCTTGAAGAACCTCGTTTCTGGAAGTGTAATTTTTGTTGATAGATTGCATGCTCTCGGAAGAAATTCATGTACAGCACCTTCTGCAATCACAATAACCACATGACATTCGAGGTAAAAAAAAAGGTCACTCTAGAATTAAGCAACAGTCCACAACTCTACTAGCAAGGGTAGCATACATCGCAATAAATCCTACACTTGAATCAATGTTGCAAATTGTGGATCGTGGAAGAAGGCGCGGTTTGTTCAAATTCAACTACGCAACAATGCTATAGCACTGCTATAGCCGTTACTCGACAATATTTATTTTGTATAAGGTAGTGTGTCACGTACCAATAGCGATTTGTTCAAGTTTCATTACACTAAAGTGTCGTTATTGCCGCTATTTACGAAGACTGCATTGGAAAATATGAAGTAATGTCGGTGTGCAGCCAATATCTATAAATTGATTCTGAAACATATAATTACTGTTTTCTATACAAAATTAATTGTATTTCTTAATATATGTGAAATTCCTAGAATGACATATAATTTGAAACTCTGGGAGTACTATTAGATATCTTCGTGAAGTCGATTCTAAACAACTAACCATTGTATCTACCCATCAGCTTGACTACACTGATACGATTTTCAACACTTTCAGCTTCATGTACCGCATTTAGAGCAAGTTGACTCTCCTTTATCAGTATTATATACATATATTTCCTTTTAATTCGCTTCGATTAATTCTATTGAAAATATATTTGTAGAGAACCTTGAATATTGTTGAAATATGCTACAAATTTCTAGACTATTCTAGAAACGTAAGAGTACACCTCAACATATCAATTACAATAAGCATATACGACAACAAAATATACAAAGTTTTCCATACAATACAATCAGAAGAAAATAAATTACTAAAAAACTATTTACATTTCCAATTGATGCATCAAATTGTTGAATCATACAAATAAAATCACCAAACACAACGGGGGAGTGGGAGTTTAAATACCATCACCTACTGTCACTGTCACCGCCACCACTTGTCTTTATGTTTAAAAAATTCTAGGATTGTGCCAGCATATTGGTTGTCTGTTTTTCTTGATTAAGAAATGTTTCCAGTTGTTTTCGGCTTCCAATTTACGATTTCTGTTATTCTATTTTGGACTTCAGATAAGTTTAAAGAAGCATATTGTAATTTGCCCTTAGGTTTCGAGAATGTCATTTCAAAAGTAGCTTAATTTTGACTTAACATCACTTGTGGATGTTGAATAGTTATTTTGAATTTCAAACACAAGCTCAAAAGTAACTATCCAACATCCACAAGTGATAGTTATTTATGTAACCAAAACGTTCAGTCTACCATATGCTACCATATAGACTATTATTATTATTATTGTATTATCTAAGTTCAGTCTTTTTAATGGAAAAAAAATTATAAATGCAATGTTTTGACTGTAACATTATAAAGCTTAATACTATAACGCCCCTTCATGATTGTTAAATAGGGAAACCTTGTTCTTTTTAACTTGTTGAGAATGTTTTCATAAAAAGAATAATGTATTTTCTGTCCAAAAAAAAAAAGAATACATGTTGAGAATGTTTTCATAAAGTACACCCTCATTCTCATAAATTTCATGAAAACTTCATGTTGGTCTTTGCATTGTTTTTTATTACTCCAAGAGACATAGTAAAGTTCTTAATTATTATTAACTATATTTCGATATGTTATAGCTTATAGGAGTTTAACTCTTTTCCATGTAAAATTCACAATGACAATTTCAACAATGCTTTAGAGGCTTCTTCAAATAGAATAAAAGTTATCATTAAATATCGAGTCTACGGAAGGTGATTTTGCTAATGGCATAGATCCTGCATATATTTAATGAGGAGACTAACATGTTAGATATATGCTTCTACTAATTTGTTAACGAGTGAATAGGAAGAAGAAAAAACGAAATTGTAACTTTCGTCAAAAATCCTATGATTTTTAAGAAACTTGTGAAGGTGAGAAAAACACAAGAAGGGGGGGGTTGAATTGTGTTCTCAAAAACTTCTACGTTCCTTACGTTGAAGAACTGTTCTCAGGTTCAGAGTCTGAAGTAATTCAAAGTCTGAGTGAGTTCAGAGTCGTGTGCAGCGGATAGAAGTAAAGAACAGAGAAAGAAAGAACACAAGCAATTATACAGGTTCCTTCCACAAACCGGAA
>Ga0228710_1012834_pt1 | contig 10227 bp, 1 predicted proteins | sample MedpolnodulmetaG_FD_177995 | JGI IMG/M metagenome (GOLD analysis project Ga0228710, IMG submission 177995) | Root nodule microbial communities from Medicago polymorpha collected in Santa Monica, California, United States - pink nodules | ecosystem: Host-associated > Plants > Roots > Nodule... | reverse complement strand
CTGGAGAGCTCATTGATATCTTGGTCACAGAAAACACACCAGAAGCGATTACGGGAAGCAAGTTGAGGAGTAAGAGGGGAAGGTGTTTTGAGGAAGAAGCGAACATCGGAGAGTTTGTTTTTGAAGCGAGAGAGGAAGGTGGAAAGGGATTGTTTGTGCTTGGGGAAATACTTGTGGCGAAGACCTTGGTCGTGATTTATTTTGCAAACCTTGCAGAACTCAAACTCACTTTTCTTCTTCTCCCTTGTGCCTATTTTAGGCTTGGTGCTACTGCTGTTGTTCTCAGATTGCTCCCTCATTATAAATGGATTCTCTTTCGGCTTTCCCTGCGAACGAAAACACCATAGTGAATTTATGTTATCATTCACTTTCTCATGTAGACAAGAATGTCATTTCAATGGTTTGAATGGTAAAGTAACAATGACAATAAAGTCCCAAATGGCAGAGTCTATATTGGCCATGGGAAGTGCTCGTAAAGCCTAAAACTGATAACTCCAAAAGCCAGTTACAAAATTACTAGAAAACAGATAAATATTGAACTACACATGCAACTATTGCAAGCTTCAGCACCTTACTTATTTACTATGGGTTTAATTTCCAGTTTTATTATTTCATATTGTGCGACAACAGCAATCAATAACAAGAAGAACGCCATTCAAAAAATAAATAAGAAAATAACAACAAAAACCAAACTTTGTCCCACTAAGTGGGGCCGGCTACATGGATCTAATTACATCATAATATTCTCTCATAAAACCATATTATTTGGTCCCAACTCATTCATTAATCTCAAAGTATTTCATTATACTATCTCTTATAGTTTTTCTAGGTCTTCCTCTGTCTGTCTCTAGTCATAATATATTATCCTGTGCTACCCCAACCATCTCTCTAATGTTTCATAAGAGATGCAACAGAATTGGAGAAAGACAAAAGTAGAAGATTTGAAGAAAGGGTAATATCAGAAATTGAGCAAACGTATTAATTACACAAGTATAGTATGATTTGAATAGGAATGAATTCGATCGCAAGTCTTATACTAAATTATATTGTCAATGGCACCGCTTTCTGCGACACAATTCAATCATTAGTGCGTTGCCTTATGTAGGGGTGGCTATCGCGGTGGAATCGCATCCTCGGGCGCTACAGGAGAGGAGAAGGGAAGGAAAATTCTAATTTATTAAAAAAGAGGAACGCACTAATACAGGGACAACTCTGCTGTGTTTTCCGTTCCGGCCAGGTGAGTTCACTCACTGTGACTCTCCGATTTGTATCTGATGCAAGGGCGAAGCAGCACACAGCTCCTGAGTTTTGTGCTTTTCGATTTTTATTCACTATTAATTAAATTCTCTGGCGACTCGAAGAATTGTACTAGAAAAAACAATTAATGTAGGTTCGAATTCCGACCACCGTCAAAAAAAAAGAAAAAACAACTAACATGAAGAGGATTTTCTTTACTCAAATATCCGATCAAATAATTATATAATCTCAATTAAACTTTAGAGTCGTTATTATTATTATTTTTTGAAATTATACCAGATGTCTTTTAAGTTATTTAACTGTAATAAATTAATTCTTTAACAAAATTTTGTACTACTTAGGTTCTTTAAGTTTTTTCATACCAATTAGGTCTTTAAATTATTTAACCGTAACAATTTGAAAGATTTTGGATGTTAAAAATGTTAGTTATTTGAGACTTAAAAATTTCAATTAAATAACTTAAAAACCTAAGTGCTAAACATTTAAAGAACTAGCTTGTTATAATTAATTAACTTAAGGGACCTAAATGGTACGGAAAAAAAAAACTTAAATGACTAATTTATTACAATTAAATGACATCCATTGTAATTTAACCTTTTTTTTAAACCTTTTTTCCTGGGGTGTGTGTTTGAGTCGTTATATTATCATTAGAGGAAGGCTATCAACACACATTTATAACACACTCTCTTCAATTAGTTAAATTTTACATGGGTCTCACCAAATCATGTGGGTTCTATATAAATTTGGTGGATCACATGTTAATTTTAACCAATAAAAAAAATGTGTTGAAAAGTGTGTGTTAAAATGTGCTTGCTAGCATTTCTATTATTATTATTATTATTATTATTATTATTATTATTATTATTATTATTATTATTATATTAATTTATTAAAATAAAAAGTTTAATTTATATACTTAGTTAGTCTAATTTTTTCCCATACATTCATATAAATAATGAGTTAAAAACACATGCTACTTTATCATAATCGTTAATGCATGTGACAACATAAAAAAAAATTAATCATTAAATATATGTGTAACACTTGCACCAAAAAAAAAAAGAATATATACTAACAATATATGAAGTCCTTAAAACTTTGTTCGCGAGTTTAGAGGGAAAGGATGAGAGGAATTTGGAAGAAAAATAATAAAGAAGGAGCATGTGCAAGAAATATATGACATTGAGAGGAATAGACTTTGAAGATTCATTTTTATTCATAATATAAAACTCTTCATTTGAGTAACTCAAAATTTGTATTAGACGAGGATTTTGAAGGGCTTACATGAATTATTTAAAATTAATCTATATAGTTATAATATTCTTAAAATTAAAAATATATTAATCATAAACTCGTTTGGGTTGACCTGGCGGTATTGACTTGGAACTTGGAAGTGTGTTCATCCTCAAGTTCGAGGTAGTGTCAATTTGGATGGGCTACTTTAACTTCTTAACAAAATATTAATCATAAGCATTAATTTATTATTTTTTAAAACAACTTTTTCAAAAAATGTGAAAGATTTTCCCTTATATTTCAAACCCTCCAAAATCTTCCATTTCCCTCCAAACTTCCAAACAAAACCTAAAAAACAACGTATATAGATTGAACTCTAAAATAAAAATATGTTTATTTTTTGTCTTTAGTTTATGACGATGGGCATCTTCAAAAGCGGGTGCATTGAGCTTTGTGGGATCATAATTCCATCTCTTTGCTCATTTTTTTATCCAAAAATTATAAGTAGATTTGAAATTGTGATTGTCAAAAAAATAAAATAAAGTGAGACTAAATTTGATGTCTCGGTAGCGTAAATTGTTATTTTATACGTGTATCCAATCAAATCATATCAAATAGATATTTTTAAAAATACGAAGGAACCAATCAAAAAAAGATGCATCCGAGTGCATTTTGATTAGATACATGTATAAAAAGTACTTCCTCCGTCCTATAATAGATGACCTATTTGAAAATGTGTAATATTGACCTAACATACTTTGACCGTATTTTTCTAACAAATATACAAAGATAAATAATATCATATAAGATGTCGTTGGATTCATCTCGATGAATATTTTCAAAATATCAAATTTATAATTTTTTCCAAGAGATTAGTAAAGTTATTTAAGATCAAAATTGTGTTTTTGTATGTGTGACATGATCAACTGTGCCACTTAATATGGGCTGGATGAAGTATAAAGGAACCCAATCTAGAGAATTTGTCCCAAAAGATTTACACGTGTTATAATTTTACTTTGGGGACAAAAAATCTTCTCTATAGTGCTTAGGAAAAAATGGAATTAAAGAACATGAAATAATTGTTGTCCTTTTCATTGTTTTCACTTTGTCTAGTAGTTTAGTGCCAAGACTCACGCCATTGTATCATCGTAAGTTTGAAAAAGTGAAAAATCTCAAATTCGAACTTTGATCATTGTATATACGTTCTTGCACCCATCAACTATATTATTCTTGCATGTGGCATGTTGTAATAACAAAAGTATTCTAAACTATTGCCTAAATGCAAGGAATACAAGGATTCTGATCTATACAACCTCCGAGATTTTAAATTCAAGTTGCAATCTTTGATATCATAAAAAAATATGAACAAAACACCAGATCTGTTGCAATTGCATTTGTGATCACAATCAATATAGAAGCTAAAGCGTTTATAAACATTTCTTTTCACTTCATTTGGTGATCTCTGAGTTCAACCACTATTGCTGGATGCCAGCGTTAAATCCCTCAAACTAACAATGTTATAGGATAGGTTACTTTGATTACTATGAGGTGACTCAAACTATTTATTTTTGTTAACGATGTCAAGGACTGCAGCTGCTGTGATGTGGCTGCAACCCTCGATGCACAAAAATCAAAGCTACATGAAGATATTCAACAAACTTTAGTGAAAAATTTAAATGCGAAATTGCATGCTTCCTTTTATGGGTGAAGATTGCATGTTTCATTGTAATCGTCAATATGGCCAAATAGTTTTAACATGTGAATCGGACAACTTGTATATCACTTCCAACAATCTAAACGAAGCAAAACTGTCAAATAGAAGAGTTGAATCCAAAAATTAAAGTTAAACCTGCTTGCCTGAAGTATTAAAACTCAAAAGTTTTTCTGTAGATAATTTGAAAAAACTATAACTGACAACACTATGCAGAATTAATTGCTTCAAGTTGCTTTCGTAGTTCGTCAAGGTCATCATTGTCATTGCTTGGAGCTTCAGGAGTGACTAGGTTCTGAAATTCATCCGCTGTAGGAAGTTCATGAGTGAGACCTTCAGGAAGGGCATCTGTAATAGATTTGGGGACAAGAGGTTACTAGTTTAAATACTAATTGCAAATGAATAATAGAATTAAAACAAATCTAGAACCCTTCAGCAATAAAAGTAAATGTTTCTTTCACCAACAAATATTGTTAAGAAAAACTAAGAGACACGAAAGACACATGAACTGGCAAAATGAATAACTGTTGGTGATGTTTGCTTTTGCAATGAAGGTGCGATACAAAAGGATCATATTTCCTGAAAACATTTCCATGAAGGAGCTAGACAAAACAAAAGTCACTTGACCAAGCCCATGTAGCTCAAAAGAAAGAATTAATCAAACATCAAGAGCTTTAGAGTCAGTATTGCTAATAAACGTTAACGAACTCCACCATTTCAGTTTACTTGTAGTAAAGGGTAAACTCATTAAGCTTATCAATAGGGTACTTAAGAATATAGTTAAGTAAATACCTGAACTTTTGGTATTGGAACCATCTGGCTCACAATCATCAACGACACTGAAAATTTTAACAAAGCCACCAGTAAATGTGAAGGCAAAAAAATTGTATGACAACAACACTACTTGATATTAGATGTTGATCAGATTAATGATAATATTCATTACATCCATATAGTATATCACACAGCTCTTACATAAACAAAACTAAGTATATGAACGGTAGAAAAGATCATTAAGCACCTTATATTCCATTCGTTATCATCGTGCAGTGGACCTTCTTCAATTAATGGTCCTTCAGCCTCCAATTTTGCTTTTGCGGCAGCATCCCTTGTTGGCTTTGCAAGAATGTACTCGCCCTACGAAACATGTATAGTTTCAATAAACACACAGGATAATACATGACTTCAATCATAAAATCATGTGCAACGTGGACTTAACTAAATTCCTTACCTGTCGTTTTAAGCAAGCTGCATTTGAACATTGAGGGTTTGGCTTCATTTGCATAGTTGGGAAAAAATCTTTAAGAGAGTTATATCCCTAGATACAAGAAAACAGAAACGGGATGTCATCATTAGGCTATTATATTCCTACGAATCATGGTGGTCTCATCAGGTTCCTATTCAAAGAATAAATTTCACAATCTTTTGAACAAAAAAGGAAGGAGTAATTTGCAATGCTCAACAAAAAAGAAAATAAATGGTGTTCAAACACTAGTGCAGTACTTACCAAATACGGAGAGACTTGACCAAAACCTAACAAGAACTTTAGTGTGTTTTGGACAAGAAGCCCAGCAATAACCCCCTGGAAAGTCAAACAAAATTTTCCAAGTCCATAGAACATAGCCATCAAAAAGTGTACTCATATTCTCAATGTTAAAGAGACATTAAATAAGCCACTAAAAATAATAAATGCCATGTCATGCGAGTATAATAAGACTAAAAGCTTCGGAACAATATTAACTTTAATAGTAAAAGGATATAGAATTAAAAATTACCATGGTAGTTGGTAAAGATGCAGCACAAACCCCTTCACGCTTGAGTGTACGCTCATCGATCCCAGATGCTACAACCTAAGGAAAAACATAATCATATGTTTCATGTATTCGTACATACTACTGCATAACAATTACCTATTGTCCGTAAGTTAGATGTAGTATGCATGAACATATCCGGTTACATAGTTTTCTATTAAAAAAATACAATAATATAGTCCACATATGGATGACATTCTGAAACTTGACAACATATGACTTAGTTAATTAAATCCAATCCTTTGAGGCAATCCACTGTCAATTGTGAATAATACCCAATTTCAAATAAAAAACAGACTTACAAGAGGAGGAGCGCATGCAAAACAGGCCGTTTCTCCAGGAATAAGTAGCTGAATGTGACCAGAAACGGCATCCTCGGAAACACCTGTTTGATTTTTTTTCGCATGAGTTTCGGTATAAGTATATTTTCATAGAGACATGTATAACTGCCATCAAGAATTAGCAATGCATAATCCTAGTAGAATGCACAAGCACAACTCTCTTTGTATTCGATAAGTAATGCACCCTGAGATAGTACCGAATACTAAAAAAAAAGTCAATTAATGTATATGCCAGCTAAATGTACACACAGATGCATCCACTTGTCAAGGTCTGGATACTTTCAAAGAAGAAAACATCTGTCAGTTACAACTTCATTTACATTGTGAATTGTCTTAAAGAAGGATGTCTATTCTAGTTTAAAGACTAAATTATATCACGTTATTTTCACATTACTTTTCTGCGCGTCAATAAAGATGGTTAAGGGCCAATTTTAAGCATTTTATATTTACTAAGAATGCTCACCTGACTCCATCCATGTCTGGCTCAGTTCATTACAAGCCTGCAGTGTGTATAGGAAGTTAGTTACACACAGCAATCTCTTGGCAGAACTGAAAAGAAGATAATTGAAAACTTAAATTACGTTAAATAATAAATACCTGGTTAACAGCCATTCTTGCTTCATAATTATCGACACAGCTTAAGACAAGGTCCACACCGCTACCTTGTTTATCAGGACGAAATGCCTTGTTTTTCAAAGATGACATAAAGGTTTCAAAACCATCCACTGTTGTGATATTCAGTGTAAAGCTCTAAGTGAAGAGAAAGGGTGAATGTATCAGCATGCAAAAAATACTAGATTCGTCTTTGTAACATGGTGGGCATATGGAATGAGTCACAGAGGATGCAAATAATGAAATATACTTACCTCAAGCACAACATCAGGATTTATATCTGAAAGTGTTTGTACAGCTGCATCTGTCTTTGTCATACCAGCCTGAAAGCCAAAAAATACACGTTACTTATGGAAGCCTATATATAATGTAGTCAGCACATAAGTCTAGATCAAACTTTTAAATTGTAATTTTCTGCGTGAACTATGAAGTATGAAGAGAAAAGTTGTACAAATTATTATTTATGACTTCTCCTTCAATTTAAAAGACGTAATGCTTGGAAATAATAAAAATTTATAGAACAACCACCACCAAATTCTTCTCCTATTATGTGAGTTTGTCACATAGATCAAACAACACCATAATATCCGATCAAATTTCGAATGTTTGTAAATTAAATAAAAAATGTATACAACTTTTTGGTTTTGCAGAAATAAAAATATACAACAACAACACCATCATATCCCGTTCTTATTTTGAGGACAAGAAAATGAAGATTTGAGTACTCACTTGATCAGGACGAAAGAAGAGCCTATTCATGTTTGCAAGTTCCACTTTGTCATAATCATACAACAAAAGTCGACCAATACCACATCTTGTTAGCATCTCAGCAGCTACACTTCCTACACCACCAATTCCCTGTGATTACATAAGAATTACCAAACGTGAGAACTTATTATCAAAATGTGAAACAAAAACCTGAAGAATTTGTAGAAAACCCTAAAATAGTCAGAACTGCCTGTTCTCCTAGCTTGGTGTGATTATATCACCTTTATTAAATGTGGGAAGTAAATAGTCAAACCTAAATGCTCTGAAGTATAAATAAAACTAGAATCTCCAGCAATCATACCACACAATTTTGACTAAGAATACAACAACAACAACCAAGCTTTATCCCACTAAGTGGGATCGGCTACATGGATCGAATGACGCCATAATGCTCTATCATATACCATATTTCTATCAAACTCTTGATCTCTGAATCTTTCTTAATAGTTTCTTTTATAGTTTATCAAGGTCTTCCTCTGCCTCTACTGGTGTGACTACTCTTGATCTGATCTACATGCTGAAACCACCTAAGTCTAGTTTCCACCGTCTTTTCTACTATAGGTGTTACCCCAACTCTCTCCAATGTTGTCATTTCTAATCATATTCCGTCTGGCCTTACTACACATCCTACGCTTAATTTATTTTCGTGTTGGTTCTTGACAGCCCAACACTATGTCACATACAAGTTTGACTGAGGATACTCGCCAACAAAGTCTTCTCTACCAAATTAAATCATAATCGAAAGACGATATTGCAGCAATGGTTAACAAATTACAAAGCAACATACAAATTTATAGGTCCACATATCCAATGGCATATAACTCTACTTTCATTCAAATAAAAATCACCATAAATAAATAAATAAGATTTATAACAATGTAGCTCATAGCAAGTTGTCTCCTAGATTAAATTAGAAATTCAATGTACTTCAATCGTAGAATTTTCTTTTCATTTCCAAGAGTAAACATTAAAAAAAAAGAGTTTTTACTTTTTAGGTATTATGCTTGCTCCGGTGATAGTGAGTGAACTGTTTGTTTACATGCATATCATTATTATATCACAAAATTAATTATATGGCAAACAAGTAAAGGTAGAAGAGGAGATTAGTACAGACAACTATGGCTATGGAGAAATCTCTGATCCGTTCGTAATTCTCGACAATTCCCATTCTCTGAAGCGCCATAAGTCGACTGTACGGATTGCTGTCTACAACCTCAGCACTCATATCCTGCTCAACACAGTGACAATTGTTCAATTCAGCAAAAACTTCAACACAAGAAATGCATAAATAAAAAATGCTCCACCACAAGCACAAAGCAAGTACCTTAACTTTTGTGCGGCGAACAGGTTGAGCCCTAACAAGATCAGCAATATGCTCAACGCGTGATTGAATCTTCAAATCAAAAGATAGAAATCGAATCAAGTCAAGCTAATTCTAAGCAGAAATCATTGTACATTATAGATTAATGTAATTATCATAGAAGATCAATTTAATTTTGAATTTCATTACAATAAAAAATGCATGCAGAATTGGATCATGGATAATTGAATAATTGAGAAGAAAAGAAAGAAAGAAAAAAAAGAGGTGGAATTACCTTATGGAAGGCATCGCGAAGAGATGGATCTGGAAGGGATTGATTGAGAGATTGAAGATCGGTGATCAAGTCATTGAGCTCGATCTCCATCTCTCAATGAGCAAAACCAAATGCTTAATTGAAACTGTAGTTGAATGTTCAAACGTGAGCTGAACCAGTTTTTTATTCCTTCTCCGACACTGTAACTATTGTAGCGTATATCTTCTTCCTTCTTCCCTCGCGTTTAGTAAACGGCAAATTACGTTCATTTTACTCCGGGCCGGGCCGGATCAAACCGGAAAATGAACTGGGCTTGACTGTTAGTTGGGCTGTCTTAACAAACTCTGTAGAAGAAGAAGGGTAGTTTTCACTTTTAGGGGGGTGTATTGGATTAGGATTTTAAAAGACTATTTTAATAAAAAAAGTCTTTAAGATTTTAAAAGACTTTGTGAGATTGTAATGATTCTGTGAGATTTTAAAAGACTTTTTATGCAAAAGACTTTATACACTCAAGATTTTAATGGATTTATCACACTGACTTTTAAGGATTTCAAAGGATTTTATGGGATTTTAATATTTCAAAGGATTCAGTGAATTTTAGGGGAAAAGGAACAAACTTACAACCGTGAATGATAGAAATAGTAAACAAATAAATTGCGTTTGATTAAAGAAAAATAAAACCAATAGAAAATTCTTTTACTAACAAAGTGATTAATGTTTTTATGTAAAAAAAAAAACAGAGTGATTGATTATTTTCTACATTGTAATATTATAACTTCATGTTCTCCTAAGTAGCATCTCTCCACATATCTGAACCTATATTAGTCCTCCATAGATTAGCATCTTCTCGTTCTTGCTCTTGTGTTTGAACATTGAGTTCATCATTATTGTCTTCATGAATAGGTAACATTGAAGATGAA
>Ga0228710_1012833_pt1 | contig 10227 bp, 6 predicted proteins | sample MedpolnodulmetaG_FD_177995 | JGI IMG/M metagenome (GOLD analysis project Ga0228710, IMG submission 177995) | Root nodule microbial communities from Medicago polymorpha collected in Santa Monica, California, United States - pink nodules | ecosystem: Host-associated > Plants > Roots > Nodule... | reverse complement strand
CTTTGTGATATTCCACATATGTTTAATGTCTTTCTATTTCTGTTTCTAGCGGTACACCATCACATAGGATCCAAGATGGTCCACATGGTTTTGTTAAAGCTCGTGGTTCATTTGCTGCATCTGTTTCGGGTGATGATGAGCTGGGAACACCGAGGCATGAAAAATATGAAAGTTCCGATCATATCGTGGACAATTTAACATCGAGGCGTAACTTAATTCATCCAGCTAAAACAAGTGTTGATCATGCTGCATCCAATATGAAAGTTCAGATTATACCAGGGTCTTCTTATGTTTTCTTCAACTCCCTAACACATTGGCAACTTCAACTGATGGATTAAATTTCACAAGAATAGAAAGACCATACAATACCTTGAAGATCAAATAGACGAATATATGTTATAGTTTTTTTGTTATAGTTAATGAATGGAGTTCTTCACTTTAACATGTATACGGGAAAGAAAAACTTTCTATATTGCTGTGAAGCAGAAGGGTGTAAGATTCTGATTACATTCAGTTTGTAAGTTTAAGTTTTTGCTGTAAAATAGCTATGGTGAAAGCTTGTGTCAGGAGTTTTTTTGTATTGTCATGTGATGAGTTTCATGCTCGTTTCCAGTTTGTTGGATATTATTTTGGGGCGGTAGTGCTTGTGAAGATGTTTTGTAATGTCATCATGTAATGACATATATTTACCTTCATGTTACATACTGTGGTTTTAAAATTTTATTAAATTCTAGTCTGTAGATGTAGTGAAGCATTTCGTTGAGATCCCACACCCGTTGGAGATATTGTTAAAATATTCCCCTTATAAGACTTGGCCTATCCTCATTCCTTGAGCCAACTTTTGGGGTTGAGTTAGCTCTCCAAATTCGAAGTCATTAGATTTTCTCAACACCTGCAATTTGAACTTTCTACATGTTTCCTCACATTTGACTTTTTTTATCTTCCATTTCATACATAAGAGCATAATCGGTATGAAGTTGTGCCTCTGTGCTTAGGGGATTTGTCCTTTGATTTTTCAATTTTCTTCGCATGCATAGTTAGCTTTCATATTTGATGATATGTTTCTCTAGTGAGTATTGTCATTTATGTGAGCTTCAAAAGAGTATTAACCAGATTAAATCACATTGCTGCAGCTAGATGATGGTTTGGAGCTGTCTTTCACCGACAAAAGGCGATTTGCTAGAGTTCGCCTGCTCAAAGATGTATTGTGGCCCTACTTGCAAATTATCATCCATATTAATAAGAGTTTGGTATTAACTGTATTTTTTCTTGATATAGCCAACATCAATGCCTCCCATATCTGAGCTTGGACCTGATGCACTTTTTGATCCCATGACACTTGACGAGTTTACTGGGCATTTGCACAAGAAAAAAACTGAAATCAAGGCTTTATTACTAGATCAAGTATTAACTGCTTACTTTTATCAGTTCCCAAATATTTTATTTTCTGTCTTTTAAATTTTTAATTTGTTTATTTATGATAAGGATATAATTGTTATCTTACTATACATATGCATTCTTTTTCTCTGTTTTTATATTGATACGCTAACTTAAGTGTAGTTTTTCTTAAAGCAATTAGGAACAATTTGGAATCAATTGGTCTGTCACCGGACAAGATTCATGACGAAACATTATGACGTTGTTTGATTCATGAGGCCAATGCTACTTAATGAGAAAGGTTTTAGAGCTGGTGGTTGTTTTTGCATCTGTATTTATTAATTATTTATTATTAGGAATTTAAGAGGCAGGTGCGTCAATTTTTTGGAAATAGCATTTCACTGGATTTAGTATCTGCTCCACCCTTCTTTTTTTTACTCAGCGGCTAATAAACTACCATTCTAGCCCCGGAGAAGATCAAATTAGATAATTTACTCCATGCCTTGTAACTTATTGTATTTCCCTTATTTCCAGGCAAGGATTCATCCACGGCAGATAGCTTCTAGCCTTTCAGGAGAAAGCTGCTCAACTTTGTATAAATGCATTAAAGAGGTAGGGATGCTGGTTTCCTTTGAATTGCTTATAGTTCTGGAATGTCTAGATTCCATAAAATGTATAAAACCTGTAGGCTATTCAATTTGCAGTTGAAGTTGATGCTGACTGTAGCCGTTTTCCCCTTGAGTGGTTATTTCATTTTCGATGGCGGAAAAAGCCTGGAAAAATAAGTGGTGAGGAATACTTACCGTTTATTAATCAACAAATAAATTTATTTTACAGGTTGTCGAAAAAGCAGTTGAAGTTGGTGCAGATAGTAGTCAATATCTCCCACTAATTGGATATTTCATTCTCGTGAAAAGAAGCCCGGCAAAGCTTTTGTTGATGGTTTGCTTCCCTGCTTTGAGTGAAAAATAAAAACTATTATATTTTTTTGTGCAACATGAATGGTACCCTATTTATTTACTATGGTATTGAGCTGCTTATATTTTAATTTCATGTGCATTTTCCTTAAAATTGTAGTAAATTGAATAACTTGTATCTTTTTTTACAGCAAAAAATAAATAATACAAGTTATTCAATTCCCTAAACTTGTATTCTTGATTCGTGTGATTTACTATTATTGGATTCATGTTAAAATTGAAGCATCCAGAGTGCATAAATCCTGGTCTTGTTTTGCCATTTCTGATAAGGTTGCAGATAAAACTACAAAGTCTTATGTGTCTTCACATTATAGGGGAATGATCATGTTACTGATGAAGTTTTAATACTTGTGGAGAGTGTGACGTTGTAGTAATATATTATACATTGATTGTTTTGAATGTATAAAATGATTTAATTAATCATTGAGAATTCCATTTTGAAACTCACGGGTTTCTCCTGTTGAGTCAAGCTCTGTTACTGTTCTTTATGCGTATTTCTTAGAAGAAAGCATGCCAATCTTCAATTTTACAGATTTCTGTGAATTCGCAGTGCTTTCAAAAGGGTATCTGAAAGTGGCTGATGTTCTCATTTCTTATCTGTCATGAGTCTCATGACTCACCAGATGTGTTATAGGATCAATATATAAAACTAAGATATATTTATCCATAATATAATAAATTTCTTGGCTCTTTTTTATGTACTCTGTTTCTTTTGCTATGCCTACATATTATATGAAACACACACTGCTTTTTTTCGTCCAATAATAACAAATGAAATATGTTTTCAGTGCCAAATCCAAACATTTATATATTTTCATGTGATTGTAGGGAAAACCATTGACTTCATCACTGCAGGTGGCAGAGTATGCCATTCTGAACATTGTTCTTATTGTTTATTGCCATCATCTTTTATTTATTTCTAATTTGCAATTGTTATTGCTCTTAGACAACTGCTTACGTGCCAGAGTTGCAAAAGCTAAGTGGATCGCAAGTGTTAAAAGAAACCGGCAAGCCCAGAGGGAAAGCCTCAAAGAAAACAACTGTAGATGATGATAACAATGACGGCGCTGACGAGAATTTGTAAAGTCTCAAATCAAAGAAGGGGACGAAGGCTGGAGCTAAAGCTAAGAAACCTTCCAAAAGGAAAAAGACTGAGGAAAGTGACGATGACAATGATGGTGATGCTGGTACTGACTACTGATAATGATGATGACAGCGATCAAGTTGAAAAGAAGAAACAAGGCTTGGGGACTAATAGGAAACAGGCTAAAGAAGAGAAGCAATCAAAGAAAAGTGTTCAAGGCAATCAAAGTAGTAGGAGTACTAGGAGTAAAGCTAAGTAGCTACCATTGGGCTTAGAATTGTTTTTTTGCCATGGCTGTGTTCCTGCTCTGCTCTAGAACAACAGAAGGATGGTTTATCATGTTCCTGCTGCATAGATTCGCTTGCTAACGTTTTGGCATGATCTGTATGATAATTTAGTTTCCTAATGTTAAACCAGACAAAGGTGGATGCCTTCAGTTTTTTTGTAACTAAATGCTAATGTTAACGTCTTTTGAACAAGATAATTTTCAGGCTTAACATATAGTTTTGGACTATGTAATATTCTCGTTGAATTAGTGTATGCTTGCTTGGGTGTTCGCAACCAATTAAATTTATGTTTACATTGACGCTCCAGTTAGTAGGTCCGTCTCAATCATGTGACCAGAGCATCCTAAACGCAGTTTCAAACTAGAAGCGAGTTTGGTTAGATTTTGATAGAATTAGATTATTTTCATTTTCTCATTTTTTTTAAGAATCTGTAACAAATGGAACGGCTGAAAACTTCCAAAAGTATTAAGTTTTTTTTGAAAAATAGTTTATTTATTTATTTACAAAATAAGCTCCAGCAGGCGGACTCATAAATTTGGTTTGACGACTCGTGTGGTTAATAAGTTAGAGGTGTATAACAATTTGGAAAATTCTTAAATCTATGACTTATATATGCAATTCTAAATTATTTTGCTAAGAGTTTTTCAATGGTAAAATGAAATTGGAAATGTTTTTCCAACACAAAATATGACATGACATAAAATGTATGTTTCATACTTTTATATTGTTTTTCTCACTTTGCGGTTTCAACACCACACACATCCTAATTGTATTTTATACGGTGTTGGACTTTTGTGCATATAAATAACACAGCTCAAAGAGAAAATAGATTGAAAGAGTTTGACAATTTTACTTTACCAAGTTATGGAACGAAAGTTTAAATCGCATTTTCGACACCACACACATCCGAATTGTATTTTATACCGTGTTAGAGACGGTTTTTGACTTTTGTCCATATAAATAACACACCTCAAAGAGAAAATAGATTGGAAGAGTGAGAATTTTGCTTTATCAAATTATGGAACCGAAGGTTTAAAATAAAATACAATATAACATGAGCTAGGACTATGGTTACGCAAGTTACAAACGAAAATGCAGTTCAAAGATTGAATGAAGCAAGATACAATAATGTTCACCTAAAACAAGTTCATTTCACATATATTACTTTGTAACAATATGTAACAATTTAAGTCTTTAAATAGTCTAATTATAGGAGTACTAATAATACCCACCTTCAAACAAAATTCATATAGATATCACTATTTTATGTGGGTCTCATTCTTAAATAGTGAGATCTACATAATGTTACTTGATACAAGCAGGTGTTAAAGTGATGTGTTAAAGTGATCCTTATGTAGTATACCAAATTTTATTATAACAAATCAAATATAGATAAAAGATGGAAGCTATCATCACACAAAAAATGGACGGCTATATTGCTACCTTGTTTGAACCGTTCTACAACTTATACTGATGAAAGTTGAAGTATTCCCACCTAGAAGAGGAGGAAACATTTGGAAGATACATCAGTGACCAGAAAGAGATACTCCAGGTTACTGTAATATATTTATACTGACCATACAAAAAGTAAAGATTCGGATGAGGTATTTTAACCCAAGTCAAAATTCAATATTTCATAAACTATGTGGTATAACCTTACACTCTAAAAGATATAGATCGAAAAGAGTAATACATTTGTATAACATTGATGTCGAGTACAAAAGGGCTTTTAGCAAAAATAATGAAAATAGAACCACCAGAGTATATTATAAACAGTAAAAAATATTAGTTGATCACAAAATTAGTTTACCTTAATCATAAGTTTCAAAATTTCAATACCTAAAAGCTATAGACCCGAAAATGAGAAAAACTGTATCATCTAATACTCCATTTTCACAAGTGCACGAGAAACATCAATAGGTGTTGATCCACAATGGAACCAATCCTTAGTACAGATAAGGGACTCAAGAGTCACAGAGTCTAACGAACTACGGTTGTTATCCATTTTCCTAATTTCTGTGTCAAAAATAGAATCTGCAGAGAGAGTAGATATCGGCATAGACAAAATATCAGATGCCATTCTGGACAATGTCAGGTACTTCGATCCATTATTTCTCCACCAGCTCAGAATATCAAATTCTTGTGCACTTGACTCTAGAGGCTCTTCCAGATACACATTCAATTCTGACTTATATTGTTGGTTAGTAGTGAAGTCAGATATATAGAATTGAATACCAGAAATATCATCTTCAGGAGGACAAAAGGACTCATCAAGTGATACTTCTTGAAATGCCTCAGTCTTCATCATAGTCTCACACCCTACATCAAAATTTGTTTCGGTAAAAGGAAGCACTTGCATGATACTATATTCAAGGAACAGTTCCTGAAGACCATCCTCAACGGCTTTTATCCATTGCTCAGCATTCTCACCAAATATCTTAGCGAAAGTAGATTCCACGAGGTTCATTTTATACCTTGGATCCATGGCTACAGCAATTGCTAAGATGAAGCAGCTTTCTCTCCAATACTGATCAAACTTCTCTTGCAAGGACGTAATTAAACTACAACAGAAAGGATCCTGGCTCGCCTCAGTCAACTGCATCTTAAGTTTGGACACTTCGAGGAAAAATAAGTTTGCAGTTGAGTACGGTTGGATGGTTAAAAATTTAGCAGCATCATAAAAAAACTTCAAACATGCACAGAGATTTTCAACCTGCTTCCAATCATCCATGGAAAGGGACATAGTGTAATGGGAATCATAGGCATCAAAACAGGTAAAAACTTCCTTGAGTTCACAGGCAGCAACAAGCATATTGTAGACTGTGTCCCATTTATTGCTGTCATCGATCAATAGATCCATCTTACGAGGAACTTGAAGTACTTGCTTAAGCTCCAAAAACCTCTCGTCAACCGATTTTGATGATTTCACGTATAGCACACTCTTTCGAACTTTGGCAATAGTTTCTTGCATTGCCCAAAGAGTATCTAATGCAAGGCAACTGAGCACACGAGCATAACAACTCTGTCTTAATAATTGACCATTAAGGAACAAAGGGTTCTTAAGAGAGAGGAGATCCCTCACATTTCCCATCTCAGTCTCATCAGAAAAGAGTTTATCAAATAGAACGGAAAACAGGCGACCCTTTAAATGGCAATTCTTTAGGCATGTCACTATAGTTTGATTTAACGAACCATCCAAATCAGGAAATGGCACTGCAAAAACGTTAAGAATGGGATGATGGAAGTTCCAGTCACCATCGATGAAGTGCCCACGAAGAAAAACATAGCCCGTTGTCTGATTTGAAGTCCACAAGTCCAACGTAAGGTTGACTCATCCAGGAATCCTGTGAACAAGATTCAAAAGGTTTTGCTTCTCTCTGAGGTAAATGGCAACACAATCCCTTGGACAGTGTTTAAGCTCAGTGGATTGAACTGCGGTTGAAGTGCCCGCGCAAAATCATTGAAACCTTTGTGTTCCACAATATGAAGTGGATAATCGTGTAAAATAATCATTTTAGCAATTTTATCATTGCAATGCTCCTGAGAAAATGAGATAGAAGTAAAGTAAGGTTTTACTCTATCTTGCCTCTTATGTTGATCAACACCAGTGTTGGAAGATTTTGCTCTAGCTCGCTTCTTATGTGGATCAGCACCCGTTTGGGATGCTTGGCCTGTGGATTTTTCGAACATATTAAAACGTGCCTACCGAGATGGCTAGTGCCAGATTGTTTAGAACCATTTATATAAGCAAACAATTTTTGGCAACCTTTACAGCGGGCCCTGACACATCCTGGTTCATCAGTGTTTTCCACAGTGAAGTTGTAACATTCCGCTAATTTCTCGCTCGATTGCAGAATTAATTGAACACGTTAGGGAATAAATGATTATGAAAGGTTCATGTTAACGGAAAAGCATTTAACATGCGGTGACGGTTAAACACGCATGTTCAGTTATCAGTGTCAGTATTTATACGGTTTATCAAGACTATTACGAGAAGGGCAGTTTGATAATTGCTGCTTAAGTATATTTAAAAAGGGGAAAGACTTCTTTCCTTCACTTTTCCCTTCCATTCTCTCACCACCACAGATTTTCCTTGTTCTCTCTCCCTTCCCTTGCGACTCCCACCCCTTTCTCTTCAAATCTTCATTCTTTCACTTTAATCTTCATGAGCCAAGCATGCAAGCCAATTTCTATAACTCTTGTCACCTCCTAAATCAGATGTAAGCTTTAATTTCTCTCCTTCCCTCTCTCAACCGAACCCATCTCTCCCTCACCATTGTTGGGGTTTTAAGAAAATCAAGTTGTGGGTTAGTGCATGGTGTGCTTGAAGCTTTAATTATGGTTTATTGGTGTTAGAAGCAAAGATGCAGCAGGAATGTTTGAAGTTAGGGTTTGGGTATTAAGCAAAAACTTGGAGGCAGAGGCAAGAATCAAAGATTGAGGTAAGAATTGCAAGTTGTTTGAGTAAGTTGTGTGATTTTGGCTGTCACCTGTTTTATGGGTCGTGCATTTTACTGTAACTTGGAATTGATTGATTATTGGATTTTTAGATTCCTCATTCAATTCCCTACAGTTTGGACACAAACTTTGTAGGATTCGGATTTGAAACGAGTTTGGAAAACGTCTTCGAAGTTTGGTAAATTCTGCTGGAATTCTGGTTACGGGCTTTGGGACAGGCTTCACGAAAACGGTAATAATTCCTTCTCTGTAACTTGGAATCAAGTGAACTTTGTTGCTATGGTTAGCTGACGAAATTGCGGACGTTTTGGTACCAATTTCACTGATTTTGGTCTAGTATTGAAGTTGTTAGATGATTTTGAAGTTTGTGGGTTGATGTAGGTGTTGTGCTGAACCAAGAATTCAAGAAGGTTGATGGCTGAGGCAAGAGTTGATGCTAGTGCTGTTTTCAAAGTGTCCAGGATCACTTATGTGAGTTCTTTAGTTAGTTCCCACCCTTGAGTGTATGTTAAATTATGTGAGATAGACAATTTGTTCATGACTATGTTTAGGTTTTAGTTGCCCTTTTGCCGTTAATCTTTGGGTTCATGTAAATTGTTGTCATGCACTAGTTTTAAACTGTTTTTCAGGTACCCTAGATGTATTGTGGATGTTAGAACTTGATTATTGGGGTTTTTACACTAAAAATACGATTTCTGCACTTCTGTACCGATGAATGCTCGCTTAAGCGTGCACGGTTCGCTTAAGCGTACAAAACGTCGAGAGGACAGCTCAGTTCGCTCACGTGTTCGCTTAAGCGAACTGGCAAGCGAACTGCTCGCTTAGAGGGTCGCTTAAGCGACCAGTACTTTTATAACATCCTTTAAAAACTGTTATTGTGATCCAGAATGCTGGTCGAGGCCGTTCTTTGCACGCTTATGTAACTTAAACAAACCCTCAATATCAAGGAACTAATGTGCATTATACGTCAAGGTATTTTACATAAAAAGCATGAGTAACATTAGCATTTCTCCAAGGGTAAGTGGCACATGAGAGTACGATAATATTCGTATAATACGTTCGGGTAGGAAGCAAGTCTAAGAATGGGAAAACTATAGAGCCTCGACGTAGATCGCCGAGAATTAGTATAAGCTTCTTTGTAGAAATAAACTTAGTTAGCTTATCAGATATTCTTATGATCGTAAGCATATCAGATATATGTTACAAATTATGTTCAGGTAATTATAATCAGTTAAGTTGTGGCTTCAGATAAGCTTCAGACTATGTCTGGATAGGTCAGCCCGCAAGGGAACCTTCACGACCAGGGAGTCCGGTTCTAGCCCTCAGATAGGGAATTTAGTCGGTCAGCAATGGAAATGTGGCTGGGGTTACTCCACCCGGTGCATTCCGTAAAATGAACTCAGATGTTTATGTTTGTTCAACGCTAACTTCTAACATAATGATTATGAATATGATTAGTATACTGTTAGACATGTACAGATTTATGCAGGTTCATGCACGTAGAGCAATCCATGAAGTTATGCCGATGACGATCTTAGAATCCCCTGATCGTCCGGTTTAGGATCGTGTCATGAGTATGTTATGATTAGGCCTCGATACGTTTAGTGTATCTTGGCATAGTAGTCTTAGGTTCCCTTTAACCGCCATGACACGTATAATATAAGTCAAGACCTATATGACAAGTCTAGAAGAACCCTATGACGGACTCTAGTATGCACGACCGTCTAGGCCAGCAAGCCCACACACGTATAATTAACCGTCAGGTTGTATTGTAGACACGTGGTAACCCTAGGTTTCCCCGCGGTTACCTATAGCCTAGGATTAGGTAGAACTCACTGAGACATTACGTCTCATCCCAATCCTTATTTGTTTCAGATCAGCAGGTTGGTTTAGCAGGATTTAACAAGCTTATAGCCGGATGGATATTTCAGCAAGTGCTCGTTCGTACCCGCTGCAGGATGTTATAGACTTTAAGAATGTATTTTCTATGCTTTGGACGAGTTTATGTTGTATTGTTGATTGTACGAACGCATGTTACTGTATA
>Ga0228710_1012832_pt1 | contig 10227 bp, 9 predicted proteins | sample MedpolnodulmetaG_FD_177995 | JGI IMG/M metagenome (GOLD analysis project Ga0228710, IMG submission 177995) | Root nodule microbial communities from Medicago polymorpha collected in Santa Monica, California, United States - pink nodules | ecosystem: Host-associated > Plants > Roots > Nodule... | reverse complement strand
ACCCAAGTCCCAATCTCTTCCCGTGACCAAGAGACTCAATCCTAATAGTGTTTTGTTCAAGGTGAATCAAAACAATCCCAACCCTAGTGTTTGTTGCCAAGAGAAATTCTCTATAAACCCTAGTTTGTTGTTGGCTTCTAAACCCTGTTTTCTACACACTTAATCATCTAATACAAGGTTTATATTTATAGTGGAAAGCATCCCTCAAAAATTGGAACAGAACCGGTCCATGAAAAAGCTGTTTTATTTTTTTCTACTATCACACAATTCGGGCGCCGATTTTTCACGTAGCCAAAAGGCTCCTTCTGCAGGCACAATTCGTGCACCGGACTGCTCCATTCTGGTCCGAATTTGACATTTCCAAGATGCATGTTTTTGAGTCATTTTCCAACATAGTTTAATCATTCATCTATCATTTTCTTTCATGAAAATATACTAAGTCACCAAAAGTCAATGTAGTATTTTCTTAATATGAGCCAAAGACAAAAAACGCGTTGATGTGAACAGCATCATTAGCTTACCAGGTATATAAGGGCCAAGGCTAAACAAGTTTGCTTAAAATGAATAAAATATACGAACTACAATGATGACAGTAATTGTTCTTCTTCTCTCTAGAATTTTTGTGATTCTTAGCTCTTTGGCTATAACTGATGCTCCAATATTGTTAATCAATGTTGATATTAGTAAGTCCTTCAACCAAACTAGTTTCCAACAAGGTTTTATTTTTGGAGCAGCTTCATCAGCTTACCAGGTAGTACTCCAAATATTTCAATATTAATTCTTTTACTGTTATTTGTGTATTTAAGATGCTAATTCAATGAATAACTTTTAGTATGAAGGTGCAGAGAATGTTTGTGGCAGAGGACCAAGTATATGGGATAATTCTACACATAAATATCCAGGTAGTTTCTTTTGAAAGATGCATAAATATCAAGGATTTTTACACCTTAGGATTGGTCAATCCGAAGGTATAAAATGCAACTTTCACAGGTTTTTACACTTTCGGATTAGTCGCCCGATGTAAACAATCCTCAATTTTTTTTAAGTTTAGTGTGAGATGTTAGACTTGATTAAAAAATTAGACTTAGTGTAAAATATAATTATTCAGGTGTTTCTATGTTAGCCAAGACAGTGCAAAATGTTCACTTCAAATAATTTAGGATTTTTATACATCCGGATTAACTAATCCAAATAACTCTTGTCCAGATTGGTTGGTTAGGAAATGGGCGAATTCAACAAAAAACAAAAGGATTTTGAGGGATTTTTAATAATGTAGGCGTGGAGATATTTTCAAATTAATTCAATCTGGTTTTTCTGCGTAACCATTTATATCATATGATTATAACACCCTCACATTATATTGTTGACACAGAAAAGGTAAAAGACACAAGTAATGGATTAGATAAAGGTATGCAGAGTACTTTTCTCGATCTTGTTTGTTGCTTCAAAGGATATGAGTTAACAATGGTTCAAAATATAGTTTGTGATCATTATGGTTACAACGTGAACGCTCAAATCCAAGTTTTGATTGATGAATCTATCATAGGTATCAGTGGCTGTGGCGGTAAGGAGAAAATGGCTGAAGAACTTGTTTGTCAAGAATCACCAACAGAGATTGGGAAATGTATTAGGTTATTGTTGCCTGAAGATATAATTTATTTCTTAAAGGAATACAAGGTAAGGTTAACTATTTTTCATTAATTTGTATTGAAGTCCTACTCATGTGCGTACTCGTATTACACTTGATTAGTGTTTTTTGTATTTAAAGGGAAATAGTAGTTTAAGAGTAATGGAATGGAAGGCTTATCCTTCACAGCAGTTGCCATCAAGCTTTAATACATGGACTTTAAATTTGACTATGGACTTCATGTCACCCATGCTGGGTGAGTTAATAAGTGGTATTGTAAGTTCTTTTCTCTGGTCTTGTATATTGAAGATTATTCATTGAATATTGTTTTCTTTAGGGCTTTAAATTTGACTATGGTTAATTAATGTTGTATCATGATGGAAGACTGGGTTTTGAGCATTCATACAAGTAGATTGGACACCACATTTTAACTGAAAACTTTAAACGTTAAAGCATATGAGTCCTCTCGCTTATATATTGCTCAATATCCATTTTTCCGTCTAATGTGGGATTTCTAAATCGCACTTAATTTACTAACAGTCAATGAATTACACAGACACATGATCTTTCTTGAAATCATTCCATTGAAAGTTTTTTATCAAGACTAGCTAATGATCTTGGGTGCTAATAAAAAATCGCTTGCTCATGATTCATTCACTCATCTAGTTGATAAGAAAATCTCTATCATACATATTACTTGAGTCATAAGAGGTTTTCACAAACATAAGTAATTTATATTGAACAACTTGAATTACTCTATTATATTACATAATAAAATCCACTCATCCAAACACACTTTAAAAGCATCCTCCACACATACTCAATCAATTGCATTCATAAACTTGACTAGCAATACTAAATTCTTGTTACATTGTTGACATTGCAGAATGTTGCAGATGATTCTTATAATTCATTGAGTCTTTATAATGCCAACGCATTGTGGAGACTAGTTGGTTTTGTGTCAAGTGTAGTAGGCCTATTTTGTTATGCTCAGAGCCCTTCTTTCAACCGTTTAATTGGAAGATGGAACATTGTCAAGTTCTCTCTGTATGGGCTATTTTCCTTCGCTATCTTTACCTCCATATTGTTTGTAAAGCAGTTCTCACCATCCACATGATATGCTCAAATAAAAACTTACACGAGCTTTGCGGTTTTGATGATCATCTCGGTGTACTCATTCTATTATTACGACAAAGCCCTGAATGGGAAATCTGAAATATTGAGTATAGTTTTGAATGCTGCATTTGCTTTGATGTCGTTAAGCTTGTCCAAACTGATCAAGTTTGGATTTGAAATAGGCGTATTTGCTTATTTCCTAGGTTGCCTAGCGGTTCAACTGTGGACCATCAATTGGATGCTGATTTTGGTTGCTATAATATTTGGTTGTCCGCTCTTTGTTATGCATTCGTCTTCACATTCCCAAGATGAGGTCGACACGGATCAAATTATTGATGAATCTTCAGGTTCTGATCCAGAGGTTGGTAATGCAGGTCAACCAGATGTTGGCAATGAAAGTCGCGTTATTATTGATTCATATCAAGATTACCAACAAGAGGTATCTAGTGAAGGTGAAGTTATTCATAGTTCAGTTACCATACCAGAGGGTGGTAGTTGTGGAAGTGATCATGGTGTAGTAGACATTATACTTGAAGCAAATTCAATAAGTGTTTTAGCATTGTAGGAGATATTTTAATCTATATATATGGACAAAAGAAATATAAGCATTTATATTTGGACACAAAATTTTAACAACGTATACTTGACATAGTATAAAATACAAACGGTGAATACAACGAACGGTGACTGTTGAATAACTTTAACAGTATTAGAAAAGCTATGTTTGGACACTACTACTACTACGATTTAGTTACGAATCTTACAAACTTGACTTACAGCTTGTGCCAAATCTGGTCTATTGCAGACCATAACATACATTAAACAACCAACAACACTGGCATAAGGAACTTTTGACATATACTCAGCATCTGTCTTCAAACAGAGAAAATGAGAGCTTAAAATGATTTGCTGATGGAGTACTCACAGTCTTCGAATTGCTCATGTCAAATTTTGGATTCTGATTCAAACCCACAGTTCTTCAACTAAACCTTTTGGATCTGAAGGCCTTTCTTTCCCATCTAGCATACAAAATTTACGCTTCATTTCTATTTAGATAGGATCGAATTTCAAAACCCAAAGCTTTGTTCACCACCACATTACATAGCTATCTTGGAAAACATCCTTAGGAGCCAAATATAAATTGGCAACTCCATACTTCTACATTTCCTTTTTACGTGTCGTTTTAAAGTTATTTGCATGTACCTAAATTACTTGCCCTTTTTATAGCACTCAACCTAAATTATTTAGATATCATTTCACATATTTCTATCTACACAATAAATATTCAAGTGTTATTAAGAAAATTAAAATAACAAATAATTTTGCATTGAATTTAAAAAATGACAAGTAAATAAGAACAAAATATTTTAAAAGCGATAAATAAAAAGAAACTGCGGGAGTATTATTGATCGTATTTATAAAAAAAAAAATATGCTACAATGTTACAACACTTCTCAAACTTGATTGAAGGAGGAATGGCAATGACATGTTGACCACCACTGCCAATAGCTAGTTCGGAATGTCATCTTGACCTCCACTCGGTTGGGATTTGGAATGCATAACAAAGAGAATACAACCATAGATTATGGCAACAAAAATCAACATCCAGTTGATTGTTAACAGTTGAACTGTAAAGCAACATAAGAAGTAAGAGAATATACCAATCTCAGACTCAAACTTAAACAGTTTGTGCAGGCTTAATGACACCAAAGCAAACGCAGCGTTTGAAACTACACTAAGTATGTCAGGTTTTCCATTCACAGCTCTGTCGTAGAAGAATGAGTACACTGAGATGATCATCAAAACCACAAAGATTGTACAAGTTTTTATGAATTGAGCATGCTGTTTGGGAAGTGATGACTGCTTTGCGGACAATACAGTGGTAACGATGGCTAAAAATAACACTACATAGAGAAAGACCTTGAAAGGTTTCCACCTTCCAATTAATCGATTGAAAGAAGGGCTTAGAGCATAACATATCAGGCCAACTGCACTTGACATAAGCCCAACTACTCTCCACGCCATCTCAACTTTAGTAGCCTTGTGAGCAGTCTGAGAAACACCAGGAACACTCTGTGAAGATTGAGAAACTTCAGGATCCACGTCGGAAATCTGCACGATAACAAGAATGGGTAATTTCAGTCAGGTTTATAATTTAAAAAAGATTAGTAATTGTGTAGAGGATGCTTTCAGATGATTGCATGGAAAGAGAAGAAAAAAATTATGCCAAGAGGTTAAGAAATTTTCTATGGTTTTTTAATTCTTACTTCATTGCGTATAGGATCACGCTGAAGCCTTGAGTAGACCTGTTTTATGATATTGCCGATAATCTCCTGTTCATTTCCATACCTGCTAGACGAGAGACGTTAGGTAAAATTAAATGGAGACTATTGAGTTATTTGCACACCTTCATTGTTATCTTATTACAATTCAAATTTAAAAGTTGAAATCTTATGTGACATACTGATCAAAGCGAAAGCATGTGTTCTCTTCAAGTGTAAACAATATTAATAGCAATAGTTAAAGGAAAATGCTAATATTAAGCCATAAATAAAAGGTAACAATCTTACTAATCAGAAAGGGTACCTACCCATGTTCGATATGCCACCCGGACAACTCAGCTACTTTGGTTAAAGCATTCCTCCATTTAACCGTATTCTCATTGTTATCGCGCTCATGATTTTCCATTGCAATACCATAGGATCCTCTTTGGCGTCGCACAATAGAAGGGTCGATGTTGTAAAAAATGGGAAAAATAAATTGATTGCCATGATTCTGCTGATTGTTGTCAATGATAAAGGCAAGTTCTTCCAAGCGAAATGAAGATGCGGCGTAGTTATTTGATAACACGATAATGACAATCCTGCACTGTGGAATGACATTTATATTTTTTTGTGTGATTTCTTCTTTTTGATGCTCCTTATCATCGATGTAGGTTTTGATTCCTTTGCCATTCAAAGCTTTCTGGAGATTGTCGACAAAACCTATACGAGTATCATCACAGCTTATGAAAACATCGTTGGTGACGGATGTGGAGGAGAATTGTTGATTTGCCATGACACCTACAATGACTCCATATTCTTCCTCATTCTTTTTTATGGTTGGATAAAAACGCGTTAGTCAAGTCAAACAACAAATATTTTAACCTCTTTTGTCACTACTCAACGAACAAGTATTCTTTCTTCTGTGAAGTTTCTTACCTGAATTCTTAATTTGCTATTCCAATAGCTTTTGCTTTCATCAAGTGAACACGGAAATCAACCGAGAAGTTTTAGTTGTGAACTTGTCTGTTAGTAGGAACAAAGGTAGGGTAGTGATGGAGACTTGCAAAATAAAATAATCTAGGATAATTTAAATTATTAAAATATCATTATTAATTCTAGTCATTAGTCACATAATTCTCAATTCATGTTGGTACACCGTACGGATACTGGTTTGCAGTACTAGTATGATCTATGTATAGTAAGCTGCTATCGGTAAATATTTAAGAAAAAGATTTTTTTATTAGAATATTGAAACAAAACTTCAAATTAATAGGTAATAACTAAATATTTACATGCCGAGCGTTTTCAATTGTTCACCATTATCTCCACTTGTCCCCGTGAGCATAGCTCAGTTGGTAGGGACATGCATTGTTATATACAGGGTTTAGGGTTCGAACCCCATACACCCCACTCGGCTACTTGACCAAAAAAAAACATTATCTCCACTCAGTTAATTAAATTAATTAATAGTGGAAGAAGGTAAAAGGATTATAGTAGACGACTGCAACGAACTAGTGCACACTTCATAAACTCATTTTTTATATAGGATAAAATATGGTTTTGCTCCCTGCAAATATGCCTCGTTTTAGTTTTAGTCCCTGTAAAAAAAAATTGTTGTTTTTGGTCCCTGCAAAATATTTTGTTTTTGAAATTAGTCCCTCCAGGGACTATTTTCAAAAGTAAAATATTTTGCAGGGACCTTTTTAAAATTCAAAAGATTTTGCAGGGATTATTTTTTTAATAAATGGGTTCAGTCATCATGTGTCACGTGTGCAAATCATCACAAAAGTGGGGTCAGAGACCAAAACCAAAACGAGACATATTTGCAGGGACCAAAAACAACAAAAAAAATTTACAGGGACTAAAACCGAAATGAGGCATATTTGCAGGGATCAAAACCATATTTTAGCCTTTTATATACTCTTATTTTCTAATTTATTGGAAATATTTTTGTAACAAATGTCTCTTTATCTAAGCTTCAAAGAAGTTTTCCTACCAAATTTATTAGCTCCACCGGAGATTTATCCTTTCTTTGTTATCTCCTACTCTCTTTTTCCTCTTTCTTCGATTCTTCACCCACCTGTATTGGTTTGCCAATTATCTGTTTTCACAAATTATAGTGGAAATTGTGTGAACCAAATTCACAAAAATAATATGAACCGGTATGCAAGTACCAATTCACAGTTTCCAACATGTCAAGAGAATTATGTAACTACGATTGAAGTTAATGAAATATGTAGATTCACCGAGATACAATAACTAAGAGGCATGCTTATCTCAAGAAAAACAAAAACTAAGGGTCATGCTAATAAATGTACATGGGACACTCGCTAAATAACCAAAAAGAAATTGTATTAAAAAGAGCATTTTTCACATTTTAAAAGATCAACTAAACATCCAAGATAGTTTTACTATATTTGATTCCTTAAAAAGTGTCCTATGGACACTTATCAGCATTTTCCAATAAAAAAGTGTATCAGTGAGGAAATATTAATTAATTTTATAATGATGTTTTAAATTGATGATTATTGAGTAATGATATTTGTACAACCATTTTATGATAACTTTTGAGACAACTTTCTTTTTCTCTCTTCTTATTAATCAAAACAATAGATAGAGAGAGAGAGAGGGAGGGAGGGAGAGAGAGAGAGAGAGAGAGAGAGAGAGGAAGAAAGAGAGACTACGAACACAACGAGAGTATAAGAGAGAAAATTGTCTAAATATTTTTACAAAATGGTTGTACAAATATTATTTCTCAATTAATTTTAGACTCATGGAGTATTTTGTCATGAGCGGAGTTGAAAACAACTCATTCTCACTTTAAGTCTAATATTTCCGCCCAATCAATAGGTTGAAGTGTGAATGGTTAGTTTCATATTGATTATCCATGAGGTAATAATCATTTTGAATGTTAAATGTGTAACGAGTAGCTACAATAATCCGTCAAGATATCAAAATTTCAAAATAGTAGCAAAAAACTACAAAATCATATAGAACTATAATTTAGTATAACAAGAATTATCAATAGATTTAAAGAGACGGAACCATAGATTTTAACAAAGTTCAGATAAATTATCTCCTACATCTCTAGGATATAATTGAGAGTTTTTACCACATCTTATCTATCATTAGAGTTTAAAGTATGAAAATTTAGTCCACATACATCAATTTTTCAACTACTATTTTTGCTTATTTTCATTTTGGAGGGAGTATATCTTATTGCTATTCAAACTATATGGCATACAGCTCAAGGTGTGAAAGCAAGCATTCTCTTCAAATGTAACAAAAATAATAGTAATAACAGTGATATTTTTAGATTGGTGATAAAGTTTTATGCGACTGTATATGTTGTATTGAATGTAAATTTGATTGTGAGTTTATGTTTTTATAAGGTTGAATTTCAGTATTTTTTTTCTTGGTTTTATGGGTATGTTTTGATGAAGGTTGATGAAGATGAAGAAGTAGAGAAAAAAATATGAAGAAAAAGAAAAGCAAAATTAGGTGTTGATGATTCACTTTAAAATACAACATACTTTCATGATCCAACAGTTATCTTTTTAAAAAGATGATCAAAAGGTTCAACTTAAATAAATTAATAAGGGCTACGCTGAATCATCTACAATGTTGGTCCTTCTTTGACATTTTCGGTCAAAATTAACAGAACAAAACCAACTTAACTGACGAAAGCATATTTAAAGAACCAAAACAAAACTTTTAATAATAAGGAGACCAAAACAAAACTCAAAAATTATTTAGGAGATCAAATATGTAATTTAGCCGAAAATAAAGAAAAACAAAGGCACAATGCTACAACGTTCCCTTAGTTGAGATGTATCACTTGGAAAAATTCATATTATATTTTAGTGGTGTCCGGCATTCGAACCCCAAACCTTATATATATTTACATTATCCTTAACAAGACTAAGGTCGGGGGACAATTGACAACTTCATATGAACATATGCATCAATAAACCAAATTACGCTACAATGCAACAACACATATCTAACTTGCTTCGCTGTCAACCCACAGCGTTTTGAAACTCAAGAGGCATACATAACAAAGGAGCATAAGACAGAAGGTTAATGCAGCAATATTCAACATCCAATTGATTGTGAACATTTGCATTGTAAAACCAATTGTGAACATAGGGAACATATCCATATCATACTCAAACTTACATAGTTTGTGCAGGCTTAATGACATCAAAGCAAACAAAGCCTTTGAAACAGCACTCAGTATGTTAGGTTTTCCATTCACATCTTCGTTGTTTAAGTATCAGTAGATCGAGAAGTTACTAAAAGTTTTGATTTGAGTATTGCAGACAACATGGCGATTAAGATGTTACAGCACAACGACACTAGAAAGATAACCAGCAAAATTAATGGAATGGAAGAATAACTGAGATCATGCCATAACCTGATTACTACAAATGACATAAAACCACCTACTGCTTTCCTTGTCGTCTCGGCTTGAAACACCATAAGTGAAATCGACATCATAACTTGAACAACTTTGTGAACAGTTTGAGAAACATCCTGTGAATGAATAACAGAGAGCAGACAACCATAGATAATGGCAACAAAAACCAACATCCAGTTGATGGTTAACAGTTGAACCGTAAAGCAACTTAAGAAATATGAGAACACACCAATCTCAGACTTAAACTTAAATAGTTTGTGCAAGCTTAATGACACCAAAGCAAACGCAACGTTAGAAACTACACTCAGTATGTCAGGTTTTCCATCCACGGCTCTGTCGTAGAAGAATGAGTACACTGAGATGATCATCACAACCGCAAAGACTGTGCAAGTTCTTTTTAGATGACCAATCCCTGTGGAAAGTGATAACTGCTTTGCAAACAATATGGTGGTTAATAGGGCTAAGGACAACACTATATAGAGAAAGACCTTGAAAGGTTCCCACCTTCCTATTAATCGGTTGAAAGAAGGGCTCAGAGTATAACATAACAAACCAACTAAACTTGACATAAGGCCAACTACTCTCCATGGCCGTCTCTGTCATTACATAGAGAGAGAGTGAACACTCTGAGAAGTTTGAGAATCTTCTGGAACTATATCCAAAATATGCATGGTAACACGAATTGGTTATTGTTGTAAATATTATTTATATTTCAAAAGTTTTCAATTATATCATATATTCCTTATTTTAAGTGAAAATATTTTAGCTGATATTCAAGTCATCAAAGCAATATACATACA
>Ga0228710_1012828_pt1 | contig 10232 bp, 4 predicted proteins | sample MedpolnodulmetaG_FD_177995 | JGI IMG/M metagenome (GOLD analysis project Ga0228710, IMG submission 177995) | Root nodule microbial communities from Medicago polymorpha collected in Santa Monica, California, United States - pink nodules | ecosystem: Host-associated > Plants > Roots > Nodule... | reverse complement strand
CTTGTTCAATCAGAATCTTTATGAATAGTACTTTGATTATGATCCTGTACACTTGAACAAATGTTTAGCATATCCAATTGATAATTTTTAATACCTTGTTATCATCAAAACTCAAGAGGTGATTTTGGGAAACACCCTTTGTTCCAACAGATTTTACCGTTAATGAATCCACCAACATAATAAATGTCAACAATTATATTCTGCAAAAGCTATGTAATAAACATCACCAATTACATTCTTCAAATCACCATAAAATGACTATGAATGCATGGACTTCAAGTAAGGACTTGCCAATGCATAACGCACCAACATATATTCATCAACATAATAATCATCACCAATTATGTTTTTCACCAACATTTGCATTATCAAATACTTACATCCATACAATCAACAAGTCATAATTCAACAAGTTATAACTCACCAAAAGAATCATCATGAAAATCATCATTAATATTTAACACCTTAAAGAAACATTGTCGTTCCAAGTTCATATTTCACAACAAAGACGGACTACTAAGCACGCCATGATATTCATCATATCAAACACCCAAAAATCATCATTTCATCCCCATTTCATCCTAATATCATGTTTCCAAAACCATTTGCAAGTTATTTAGTCAAGAAAACTCTTTTTGACAAAGTTCAGCTTTTTCGGTAAAATTGTCGATTTCCAAATATTTTACCAAAATAAAGTTTCAAGTATCAATTCTACACCCCAAAACATCCCTACATATCACTTATCATCTAGGGAAAACATTCACGACGTTTTCATTTCACGAAGTTACTTTATTTTCCAAAATCTCACAAGTTCGTCTCATTTTAAACAATCTTTTTAACGAAAAATTTTCCTCGAGATGAAGCAATGTTAAACCACTCATTTAAACTCTATTCAAGTAGGGTTATGGGTTAGAGACATTTAGAAGTGCAAACAGGGCCTTAAAACACGAAATATTGAGGTTCCGGGACCATACAACATGTGCACGGTCGTGCACTAAAAGCGCACGGTCTAGAAGAAAACAAACGGTTGATGCACATCCTGCGCCAAATTGTGCGTTTTGCACTAGTCAGCAAAATAAACTTGCGTGTTTTCGCACGTAAAAATCTGCTCGTAACTCTGTTTTTGGTTCCGTTTTCACCGTTGCGTCCGTAACTCTTAGAACCATAATTCTCCCCCCAAAAATATAGTTTTTCACCGAAAACAACTTAACTTAAACCAACAAAAATGACTTATTTTCGAAAGTGCTTAAAAACGACTTTTCACTCAAAAACCAGGTTTCTCTCGAACGATTCCTCACCAAAACTTATTACTTAAAAACAAAAGTTCACCATACTCTAATCCATTATATTCAATTCATTCACTTATTAAAAATCATCAAAACCTATAATCCAACTCAATTCATCATTTTCACCTCAAACATGAACAAACTCATGAATTCATCACAACAACACGTACCCAAAGCTTGAATTAGAATCAACAACATGGCTCAACAATAATCTAAGCATAAATCCATGGGTTCATCAACAATCAACAACAACAACATCATTTTAAGCTAAAAGTTCAACACAATCATTTTAACATATAATCACCATGAAGTTTAAGCATAATCAACAAGTTTATGACCAATTCCTCATACCCAAATTTATCACACAAACATGAGCACTAAAATCAACAATTAAAATCAAAAAATCATAAGTTCTACAAAAGTGCTTATGAACCAAAAGTGAAAATTGAAAGTTCTAGCTTGTTAGATGAAAAGGATCTATCCCCCTTACCTCTAGCTTCACAAATCCTAGCCCTTCAACCCCAAGCTCTCCCTCTTGCTTCCTCTTCCTTTCTCTTCTTGTGATCTAGTTTCTCTCTCTACCTCTCTCAAAATATTTTGTGAAGTGAATGACTGAGTAGAAAACCTAATTTTCTCTAGGTGTTATGTTTATATAGTCTCCTCAAATTGGGCTTGGTTTCTAATTTCATAATGGGCTCAACATCTTTACCAACTAATTCTCAAAAGTTATTACTCACTTAAATCGTCAAAACACCGAATAATTACTGTCTCAAAATAACTACTTCAACTCACTAGTAACTTAGTAAAAATAATTATTTTCACTCAAAACACCAAAACTAAACCTCTTGATAAAATGACTAATTTATCCTTACTCACAAAATGACCAAAATGCCCCTGAGTCTAAAAATGACTAAAATACCCTTCTAGGACAAAAATCCACTAATCTCTAATAAAATACACACACATGCAATTAATCACATATAAACATATATAATAAATAATAAAATAATTCTAGTGAAAAATGGGATGTTACATCAACCACATTGACTAAAGCATTCAAAGCTTTGGAGTTTCCAATAGCTAGTTCATCGTCATCTTTGGACCAGTCTCCTTCTGGCTTTAAAGCAGTTGTGGCTTTTCCATCTATGTCCATCACAACAGGATGTTCCCAACCTTCAATGACAGCTTTCCAAGTTTTGTTATCCATAAATTTAAGGAAAGCCGCCATACGAGTCTTCCAATAGTCATAGTTGGTACCATCCAAAACAGGTGGTCTGTTAATGAATCCAAATTCCTTTGAGGTGTCCATATGACCATAATTTATCTTCTCCGGAGCTCACCCAAAAACTGAACAGGGTGCCTGCTCTGATGCCAATTGAAATTCTTGCACGTAGGGGACAAATGTCGTATATGATGTCCATGACACCAGGAATGTTGAATGCAATGTCCAAGAAACTTAAAAACAAATACTTAACACAACAAACAATAAACAACTTTAAAATAAAGTGCAGGAAGGAAATAACATAGGATATTTGTTAACCCAGTCGGTGCAATGTCACCTACATCTGGGGGCATCCAAGTCAAGAAGGAAATCCACTATAATAGTATTACTTTGAAGTCATATGTGAACAACCTTCGGTTCACAACCTTCTCACCTAATCACAACCCATGATATTTCTATCTAAGACTCTCCAAGATATGAGATCGCATCTCACTTCCTCTCAATCACACAACTCGTGATTACAATGAATACAATCAAGAAGGAGACACACTCCAATAAACAAAAGATACTTTTTGCTTAAAAGCTTCAGAGCAATTCACAAATACAACTCAACTATCAGTCCAGCTGAATGCATCAAGGTGACATAAGAGTGTCTCAGAAATAACAAGGACATACTAAAACCCTAAATAATACGTTTCTCAATTACGGCTTCAGTAGTCTTCTTTAGGTTTGAGTCTTCCTTTATATAGCCAGAGAATGCATGGGCTTGATGAACAATCGGGCTAAACAATACAGCTGATCCAATAGAGTTTTCATCTACAATCTTCTATAAACATATATAATGTTTCCTAAAATGTTTAGGATATATAATACAAATAACACGACATGGGCAAACCGTCATAAGCAGCTTCTAGAAACACACGTCTCTTGGAGTACAAGCTACGTGAATCATATCTTCAATAAAATCTTCAGTGATCTCACGCATAAACGAAATCTTCCAAGATTGCGAAACAAAATACTTCACCTTAGGCTAAAATGTTGTACTAACATGTCTAGGACATCTCGTCCAACATCTTGCTAGAACATCTTGTTTTAACAATGATATTTTGAAATATAAAAACCACATATACAAATATTTTCTCTGTTTTTCTATAATGTTAAAAGATTTTGGTTTTTATGATAAAATTTATTTATAAAAATAAAAATAAAATCATGGCTGGCTTAAAATAACTGAAAAAAATAATTTAAATTAAAAAAATTATTCTTGAGGGAAAAAATATACAATTTATTGTTTCCCACAAATAACACAATAATATGATATGGTAAACTTGACCGAAATGTTTATCCTTTTCAAAAAAAATCATCAAACTATTATTTTCTTTGGTACATTGTATCAAACTATTACTTTTTTAGATACATTGATTCAAATTATTAAAAAATTACTCTATTATATATGTAAAAGAAACTATTATATTTAACTTCTGTATATATAACTAATATTTTAAAAATAAAATAGTGCATGCATATACTGAAATTTAAGTAATTGCAATATTCCTTAAAAAAAAAGTAATTGCAATATATCTTTAAAATATAACTTATATTTTTTTTACCAAAAAATTAATGAATACTTAAACAGTTGTAATACATCTTTAAATCATCGAAACATTAATAACGAGATTAAAGTTGTATGGCTTAGTGGTTATTTTCATGTCTCTCAAAGCTTAACTTTAAGAATAGATCCTACTTGTGACCGTATTATCTAACAAGTGTAACTTTAATGGTAACGGCTTTGTAAACTTATGGGACAAAATTCAAATCTAACTTGAGATAGTTGTGAAAAATAATCTCTAGTGTTACCGTCATTGACAATAATTTGTCAATCTCAAATTTATTTATTATATATATGACATTGATTTAAAAAAATGAGAAATATATAAGATTTAATAAATTGAGAGTGACTAAACTATCTTCTTTTTCAATTTTACCAATTTTTTTTTTGGTACATAGACGAGATGGCAAAGCCGTCATAAACTCACACACACAAAGTAGAGGTACCGGGGTTCGAACCCCGGTCATGACGTCAAACCTAACAATTTCGACATTGTTGTCGGTTGAACTAGAACTTATGAGACTAATTTTACCATTTATATAAACTAATTTATTAACAATTTAATCCTTATTTAATTAAGTAGCCAAAATTTTCAAATATCTATACTTTTATTTTAAAAAAAGATAATAAGATTTGGTGTAACGTATTTTCTTCCAGTTTTATCCTTCCATTAAACTTATTTTGTTTTACAATTTTATCCTTCTTTGTCAATTAAACAACTTATTGTTTTTTATAGTTAATAGCATCTGTAAAGCCTATCTCAACTAGAAATTTCAAGTCTCTACATAGATTCAAACTTGAAACCTCATGGTTGTCTATTTATTTTTTTAACAAACCAAAATGAAATGCATTAATAACATGGCTGATCATCATTACAAAGTCATTGATGCCGACAAAGCGAAGACACCAACAAAGATAAAAAAAAAAGAAGATAATTACAGGTGGACACCCATACACAAAAGCGGATTTTTCCACCAATCATTAAAACTATAAATAAAAGACATTAGTTTTGATTTCATCCACATGAAGGAATTAAGCTTGACTTTCTCAATGAGAGCTGAGTGGTCATAAGTCATATTTTTAAAGATGCGATTATTTTGTTCCTTCTAGAGGACCCAGACACAGGCAAGCCAAATAACCTTAAAGAAAATGTGTGCAGATCGAGGCATGTCTGCTATAAACGAAAACTGAACAAAATGATTTTGAAGAGTATTTGGAGCTACGAAGTCTATACCAAGCCAAATCCGGACATGTTGCCAAATTATGTCTGAAACCGCGCACTGAAGGTAGATATGGTGTGTCGTTTCCACAATTCCACAATTAGTAACACATGCAAGGTCATTATTGTGAATTATACTCCTTCGCGCGTCAAATTGTATTTAGTTGGTAATTTGTTGTGAAAGAGATGCCAAGCGAACAATGACACCTTTGAAAGGATATTCTTGTGTCACAAGTCGTCGGTAACATTCCTAGCCGGTGGTGCGTCATTTGTCGTTAAGAAGCAATATGCACCCCTCACCAAATAACCATGTATAGGATCAAGTAACCATTTCCAAGCATCATTTGTCTATGTTATTTGAAATGGTTTACCACTTCAGCTACATACAAGAAAAGAGAAAAAGAAAGATGGACATATTAGTGGCCTTATACTCAATGATAATATAAAATGTCAAAAATTAAATTTTTTAATTAACTTTTGAACAAAATACGAAATACCAATCCTCTAAAAAAACAAAGTATCACTACTACTCTAAAAAAACAGTCATTCGTAAACATATGTTTTTAAAAGTATTTAACGTTAGGGGTACTAATAATCATATAACAAATGTCTGACCTGAGAGTTAAACTACCTCTCTTAATGTTACAATGTCAATCTCTAACCTCTAAGCCAACACCTCTTAGACTTAGATTTAGAAATGCGTTCATCTCAAAATCTTATATTTGAATCCTCCATGAGATAACAATTTTTATGTTGGGTCAGTCTGTACAAGACTTTGTTCAAACTTTAATTCAACATTCACGAGTGGACGGTGAGATTGCTCCCCTTGATTAGTCGATTCTAAAATCGAACACAGAGTTTAAAAAAATTGTTATTATTATGAGTAAATTTATGAAATTAACCTTTTTTCGCAGAACTTACCACTTAAGAGAGTCCTTCAAAGAAAGCCACAATATCTTCAAAGAAAGAGCCACCAGTAACACGATCTGCGTAAGTTCTTTCATAATTACTTATAATCAATTTAAGAATTATACATATTTTACTACTCTAATTTGTTGCGGAAAAAATTTGATGAGTCTAAATCATTGTTCATTATTATAATATTTTTTTAGGGGTATTATAAAGCAAACTAAAATAAAACCGTAAATTCATCCCGGAAAATCGAAAACTTCACAAAACCGAATATTATTGAATTTGTTTGTATGTTGTGAAAACATTTAGATCGGATTTCAGATCACTTTTTCAAAATCGAACCAAACTGACCGAATTGCATAAGTAAATTTTAATTTTTTTTTATTATTATAATATATTACATTAATGTATTGGTTTTTGGTTTCTAATTTTTTAAACAGTAATACTTATCAATTTGATTTAATCTATATTTTTGCAATTTCATAAGTTTCAAACATAATTGATCATTTTCATTTCATAATATTAATTTCTAATATATTTAATATCTTATTATTCATCAAATCCATTATTTTACAATTGAATATCCAAAAACTAATCCAAATAAATTTGCATTTAACTTGATCGGATCAAATCATTTTTTTAAAAGAATCATTCAAATCGAACCAAACTACGTATAATTTTTAACCTCAAAAGTGACCCAAAGTACACCGCGCATACAATCACTTAATTCACAAACATACAATGATGCGGGAAAAAAAAATGACACTTTTTTTTGGCTAAAAATAAAATAAAATGATACTTGAAAACAACATAATTGACTCTATAATTTGTCAAAAGAAACAAAATACATCTGATACAATTAGTAAGACATAACACATGATTCTCACAAACGGGAGATGAAAATATAGAGTTAAATTTAATTTCTTTAAAGTCAATATTTTTTTGGCAAAAATTCTCAGAAGTCAATATTATAGGGCACCACAAAAAAAAACATAAATATTAAGGGCTAGAAGAGTACTATGAAACTATTATTATACAAAGTACAAACGAATTATTATTAAAAGTTCTAACAAAACAATAAATATAATGTAACCAAAAAATTTATATGTAAACAAAAACAATAAATATAAAATATAAAATCCTACAAAAAATAAAATTATATGATTGTACCGTTAGGTAAAATATAATATATCTCTTCAAACTTATTGAGTATTTTATAAGTCAACAAAGACTATATTAATTACACTTCTAAAAAATATATATATATATATTAATTGCACTTAAAATATTTATTAAATTTAAAATATAAAACGATACAAATTTTAATACTTTTAAAATATTCTCTTATTTTAATATAAATTAATATTAAATATAACATTCGTTGTCCCCGCGAGCATAACTAAGTTGAGAGGGACAATGCATTATTATATGTGGGGGGTAGAGTTCAAACTTCGGACAACTCACTTATTCACATTAAAAGTGAATTTTAGCCACTAAACTACTTGATATAAAAAATGATTAAAGCATAGTCTAATCAAGAGTACTTAGATGAGATGATACATGTCTCTTTTAATTTAACCAATGTCTTAGGTTTGAATGCGAGCTTGGATATGCGGCAACTATTGCGCGCAGAGGATATCATGTTTAAAAAATATAGGATATCATGTTTTAAAAATATATTCTTTTCTCACTCAATATATTATCATTTTCTATCCTATTCTCCTCATTTTCTTGAGATAATAAAAAAAATTCTCAAACTTCTCATTTTCTCATTGGCCTCTCTTTCTTGATTTGCACTGATAGAGGTTTATCCCAAGAAAAACCATCCATGAAGGCATTAGATGAACTATGAGTGTCCTTCTCTTTCTTTTGTTTTCTTTTCGTATTTTCCAATCTACCATGTAAACAAACTTCTTGTCTTCTTTTTCCCTTTCTTGCAATTTTTCATATTTTATTGTATTCGTTATTGTTATTGCACTACAAGAAAATACTAGATTTGCTACCGAAATCTTGCTAGAGATATCTTTTCTAGTTAAATCTTGGTTCATTAGCTATGCCTATACTACAAACAATTTTTTTTAAAACAACACAGTTTCAACCATTTTTTTCGTTCAGTTCTAAAAAAAACAAAAAACAATTTGTTGTATTAAAAAATCATTTTTTGACATAGATGAAAATAAAAAAATAAATACTATAAATAAAAAACAATTCGTTCCGTTTCAACCATTTCTTTCAAAAAAAATAAAATTACTCTCTCTCTCTCTCTCTCTCTCTCTCTCTCTCTCTCTCTCTCAAATCTAATTCTTCGCACCATCGACAATTCATTCAATGGATCTTCATCAATGTCTCTGATCTCGTTATTCGTCACGAATCTCTGATTCACCATCGCCAATTTTGTTTATCACCGATCGCAGAATCATGCTCATTCTAGAAGTTCTAGTTCTCATTGGTTCTCGATTTCACATCAAAACCGTTCTCACCGTTTCTCGATCTACTATCGCAGATTTGTGCTTGTTGTGGGAAGTTTGGAATCTTTGATCGATGTTCTCAGTTTCGCAACCGAGGTCATATTTTCTCCAATCTAAGGTATCTACTGCTTAACTTCTCTTTTATGATTAATCAATTCAATTTGTTATTCTGAATTTTGCAATTTCACATGTGTGTGATTGATTATGATTTATGAATAAGGATTTAGGTTGTGTTTGGTTTTGATTAATCATCTCAATTACTCATTTTATATGTTTTAATGTGTTTGATTTTGCAATTTAACATGTGTGTAATTGATTATGAATTAAGGATTTAGGTTGTGAATTGATTATGAATTCTTAAAATTGTTAAATTAGTATAAAACCTCATATTGCTTCCATCACTAGAATGAGTTACATTGAAGAGATTTAGAATTCTCTTTCTTAACTTTCTATAAACCTGACTGATTTTCTGCAAGGTTATTGCTATTGAATACTGTCACTTTGATAGATTACTGTAACAGTAAATAGCTTAAAGTTCTTGAAGTATAATTAGTGTAACACCCTAAACTCTTAAAGCGATAAATTACGCTAATGATATAATCATATAAAGAATTTAAATGTTACTTCTTCAATAACTCACCAAAGTGCATAAACAATTTTTCTCAAAACATCGCAGCGGAATAAAACATCATTACATCGACATCTAAATAAATCATCTCAACAATCATCCATAATAAAATAAATCACCAAGTAGTCATGTCATCATAAAACTCATATCATCACCAATACATAGTCTTGGAAATCTCCAACAGACATAATAAAAGTAAATATCCAAGACCGACCCCTAATCAAAGCCCTAGAGACTACGACACCAAAGCAATAAACGAGGTAGCATCCAAGCTATCCTCAAGCAACTCACCAAGCAAAGCATCTAGTCCTGCACTTCGTCCACCCATCCATAAGAATAAGGTAGGCGGTCAACTAAACGACCATTGAAGATTATTTCACAATTCACAATTAAACATAATCAAATGAAATAATTAACATAATTCAATTTCACATAATTAATAAATTCAACGTCATCATAAGTCCACAAGTATACAAACATAATCAAATAATGTATACAATTAGAGTCTGGTTCAAATATTCACAACCATCAACAAAGCCCACCAATGCACATATACACCGATTCACATAAGACTCGACTCACCAAATAACAAATGTATGCAGTGTTCTAGACTCTTCAAGATGCATGTGGTACCATAGGATACCGGAGATAATTTTACCGTTAATGAATCCACCAACATAATAATCACCCCGCATTTATGTTCTGCAGAAGCTATGTGATAAACACCCTGCATTTACATACTTCAAATCACCTCATTGTGACTATGAATGCATGGACCTCAAGTAAGGACTCGACAATGCATAATTCACCACTCTAGACATTAACATAATAATCATCCCGCATTTATGTTATTCACCAACAATTGCATTATCAAATACTTACTCAAGC